>Ga0247608_10000289_pt1 | contig 87775 bp, 81 predicted proteins | sample 176DNAGHGlowgp2_FD_193490 | JGI IMG/M metagenome (GOLD analysis project Ga0247608, IMG submission 193490) | Sheep rumen microbial communities from Palmerston North, Manawatu-Wanganui, New Zealand - 1766 DNA GHGlow gp2 | ecosystem: Host-associated > Mammals > Digestive system > Stomach > Rumen ... | reverse complement strand
GATGAAATCAACGCAGAACCCGTTGTATATCACTGGGCATGGAATCTCGACGATGTCGATCCGAATGATGATGTCAAGGTACAGACATTAGTTTCGTAAAATGTATAGTCATTTAGAAACCGTTATACTAGTTAGAGAACACATAGAATAAGAATAAATCCATTATATCCTTTCGCGTATGCTTGAAAGCCCTTGAAAATACTGGCTTTTTACAGCTCTATTTTTCGACGCACAAAAGAAAAGGCGTGGTGCTGAACATCAGTACAGCATCACGCCTCTTCCAGTTATTCTCTTTCATCCAGTGGCCAATAGTCAGTCAAGTTTCGCAGATACGCCTCTACATCGCAGTTGAGGATCAGATCGGCGTAGGCAACCGCGTTATGGTTGAGCAGGCAGTCCAGCTCTGAGCGCTCGTGCATGTTCAGAGCAACCTCGTCCTCAACGGCCATGCAGTCAATGTCGATCAGCGTCCCGTCGGTGTAGCGTAGCTCTACGGCCTGGGAGTCCTCGTGATACTCACAGCAAATCAGTCTTCTCATAATGATTTCCTCTATATCAATATTTGACTTTTCGCCTGTATGGTTTGTGGCTGGTTTGGAAATCATCGATGATAAAGCAAAATCCGAACCCATCTCCGATTGAGAAGATGTGGTTCGGATTATCTTGCTTTGGTGGGGGAAGGTGGATTCGAACCACCGAAGGCATTGCCAGCAGATTTACAGTCTGTCCCCTTTGGCCACTCGGGAATTCCCCCATATTCAGTTGCGCCGTGTGGAGCTGGTGGACGGACTCGAACCCCCGACCTGCTGATTACAAATCAGCTGCTCTACCGACTGAGCTACACCAGCATCTTACCGGCATCGCCCGTGTTTCGGTGAACTACCTGACCCCTGAGCGCTTTGTTATAATAGCAGACAAAGCATCTTTTGTCAAGCGCTATTTTTCTGTATTTGAAAAAATCTGTCAATTCCGGGCTGCTCCCGCGAGGAGTTCACAGTGCACAGCTTTCCCCCGGCGGCATTGCCGTACACGCTGCCGGGGGAAGCTTTCATTGTACCAGGGCGGCATACTTGGTGTCCTTGACCACCATTACCGGCGGATTATTGGGATGATAGGTCGAGACGATATTCGCAACATAGCTGCGGATTTCCTTATCATTGCTGTAGGCGGCCTCCATCAGCCCCTCAATGCTCTGCAAAAACTCGTCCGTATCAAAGGGGATCGGGCAGCCGATATGGATGAGCTTGTTGTCCGTCTTGCGCAGGCCCTCTTCCGCCATGAGCTTTTCCTCGTAAAGCTTTTCTCCCGGTCTCAGGCCGGAGTAGACGATTTTAATATCCACATCAGGTCTGTAGCCTGACAGCTTGATGAGGTTGCGGGCCAGGGTATCGATCTTGACAGGGCTGCCCATGTCGAGAACAAAGATCTCGCCGCCGTGGGCGTAGGTCCCGGCCAGCAGCACCAGACTGACAGCCTCGGACACGGTCATGAAATAGCGGATAATGTCGGGATGGGTCACCGTGACAGGACCGCCCTCGGCAATCTGCTGTTTGAAGATGGGGATCACAGAGCCGTTGGAGCCCAGGACATTGCCGAAGCGGACAGCTACGAACTCGGTCTTGACGTTTCGGAACACCTCGCCTGTCCCGTCGGGGTCCACGCTGCTCTCCCCCACATGGGTAAACAGCTGCGGGATCTCATATGCCCGGCCGGCTTTGATCTTGGCGTCAAAGCTTTGTATGATCATTTCACACAGGCGCTTGCTGGCGCCCATGATATTGGTGGGGTTGACGGCCTTGTCGGTGGAGATGAGCACAAAGCGCTCGCACCCGTTGAGCATGGCGGCATAGGCTGTTTTATAGGTACCGATGGCATTGTTTTTTATGGATTCGCAGGGGCTGTCCTCCATCAGCGGCACATGCTTGTGCGCTGCGGCGTGATAGACAATCTGGGGGTGATAAGTGGAGAAGACATCCATCAGGCGCCGACTGTCGCGCACAGAGCCGATCAGCGTCTCCAGCTTCAGATCCGGATACTTCTTTTTCAGCTCAAGCTGGATGGCGTAGGCGTTGTTTTCATAAATGTCAAAAATGATCAGGTGCTCGGGATTGTGCGCGGCGATCTGACGGCAGAGCTCGCTGCCGATGCTGCCGCCGCCGCCGGTGACCATAACCGTTTTTCCGTTGAGGAACGCGAAAACCTCGTTCAGATCGGCCCGGATCATTTCACGGCCCAGCAGGTCTTCAATGGCAACATCCTTCATGGTGCTGACCGAAACCTGCCCCAGCGCAAGCTGGTACAGACCAGGCACCTGCTTGAGCTCGCAGCCGGACTCCTTGCAGATATTGAGGATTTCCTTTTTGTTCTCGGCGTCGGCAGTGGGGATGGCAAAGTATATCTTGGTGACCTTGTACTTTTCGACGGCGGAAAGGATATCCTCCCGGCCCCCGACGATCGGCACGCCGTCAATATAGCGATTCCATTTGTTGCGGTTATCGTCAATGAAGCAGACAACGCGGTCATGCAATTCGGTGGAGGTGGAGATATCCCGCAGGAGCATCTGGCCTGCCGCTCCCGCGCCGACGATCATCACGCGGCCCGTATTCTCGGCATTTTTAAATGCCGCGGTCTTATAAAAGAGGAGCAGTCTGTATGCAAAGCGCGGCGCAAGCAGCAGTACAAACTGGGCGCCGCCGCCCCAAACATGATAGGAAAGGGGCATTCTCATAAAGAACAGGTTCACACAGGCGGAGTACAGAAGCGACGCTGTCACAGAGCCTGCAAATGTACGCACCAGCTCCGTGTAGCTGGCGAAGCGCCACATACCCCGATACATACGGAAGACCCAGAACAGACAGATTGCGATTATGGTATACACCGTGATGGTGGAATAGTATGTATGAAAAACGTTGCCGGGGATATGCGAATACTGTGTATCAAAGCGCAGCCACAGTGCCGCAAAATAGGCCAGGTGGATCGAGAGGGCATCACAGATCATCAGGCACATGGCCATGATATGCCAATGCTTCAGATGGTGTTTAATGTTGTTCATGAACTATAAAACCTCTTACAGTGCAGCCTTTGAAGGCATTACTGTTTGTGCTCAGGTATAGATTTTCCCTATGCTTCAGGAATGTTTTTCTGAAAGTGACTTAAAAATCCGTATTCTTCGTTATTGTAGCATACCGATCTCAATCCATCAATAGTAAATTTACAGAAATGCCGGACTTTTTCTTGCATCTTTCCTGCTATGTGTTATAATTATATTGGTTATTTGTATACAAGTACCCGGCGTTTATTACCAGGAGGAATACCATGTCCAGCAAGCTGCGCAACGTTTTGACTGTGCTTTTATGCTTTATACTGTGCGCGGTTCTCGACCCCGCCGCCATTGCCGAGAGCAGCGACATCCCGCCCGTTACGGTCTTGTTCGACTGTATTGACACGAGCGCGCTTCCCGGTCTCCATGTCACGGATGCGGCCGGAAACGCGTGCGCCCCGATCACGGAAGACGGGACAGCTTCTGCACTGTATGGGCATTATCTGCTCAAGCCCGGCGAATACCTCTATCGCTTTCACGACGAGGATGGACGATATGAGGATTTTGACGGCGCTTTTACCGTGGATGAGGCGATCTGGCTTATCATCCCGATCGACCTGACACCAGTCGTTGAGATCAAGAGCTTCTCGTTTACATACATTGATCCTGTATATGAGGGTATCATAACGGAAGCGGACATTCCGGACGTCTCGGCCGAGCAGGCGGCAGCCGCCGAGGAAGCGCTGCGAGAGCTGGTCACGGTAGAAGCCAACAGTTATAAAAGATTTAACGCGCAGCGTTATTGGAAAAATAACATCTATTTTGATACCGACGAAGAGGCGGCTTTGTTTCTGCGTTCACAAATCGCCGATTTTCAGGATACCGCAACGCTTTGTTTATGCAGCGACTATGAATTGAATACATACAGCCTGTCCGAAAAGCTGTCCCTTATCTGGTCTCTTGCTATTGCGCACACCCGCAATCCAACGGAAGGCGACTATCTCCGCTATGAATACGGTGGATTCAAGGTTACTTCATTTTCATATAAAGGCAGTGAGAATGGACTGTATTATTATCAGATACCTTTTTCTTTTCTTCACTTCACCAATGCACAGCAGGAAGCGGAGCTTACACCTGTTGTAGACAGTATCCTTGCAGAGCTGGATTTGGATAACAAAGACGCCTCTCAGAAAATACGCGCGATTTATGATTATCTCTGTACAAATGTTTCCTATGGAGGTACCGGGGACATTAAGCGCACGGCTTATTCTGCACTTATCAATCATCTTGCATACTGTCAGGGTTATGCCGCTGCCTTCTATCGGCTTTGCCTCAGTGCGGGAATCGATACCCGTATTATCACAAGCTCAGCAATGACCCATGCCTGGAATATTGCCGCGCTGGACGGAAGCTACTACGAGTTGGATTCAACCTGGGATCATGATCACAGGTCAAATTATCTCTATTATCTCAAAGGAAGCGATTACTGGCTCACAAACCATAAGCTTAACGGCGTCTCCACAATCGGCGATCAATATAACAATGTTGATTTTGCCGATTCTTATCCGCTGCCGAGAAACAACTATGACGGCGTACCTGTTTCCGATGATATACTTTCAATTCCCGTAAACAGTACACCCGCCTCATTAAAAGACGCAGTTATTGATTTGGAAAGCTATCTGAAAATGCTGGCCATGCATATGCCCAACGGTGCTGACGATATCAACAGCTTTCGGGTCTCTATCGTATATTCGCCAGTCAGCGGCGACACGAACGCAAGTAAGAGCACCTTCGACGTAGCAGTTTCTGTTGCTGCGTATAAGGACGGCAAAAAAGTCAAAGAGACCTATGTGGCTCAATCACATCTCAGCCTGGACTATGCTTTCTCCTTCACCCTCCCGGTCCCCGACAGCTGGGCAGGAAGAAAGCTTGCCTACACGCGCACCGGCGGCGGCTTTGCCGATGACACAGGTATTCTGACCGCATCGAGTGACAGTATTGTTGCTTTCGCCTCCACTCCCCGTCTCGGTCGTTTCACGCTCCGGCCGTTTTATACTGTCAGCTTCGATACGGGCGGCGGCAGCGCGGTCAGGCAGCAGAGTATCATCTACGGCAATAAAGCCGCGAAACCATCCAATCCGGAAAAGGATGGGTTTTGGTTCACAGGCTGGTATGCGGACAGCGGATTCAAGACACTTTTCGATTTTGATACCGCTGTTACCGCTGACACGACGATCTACGCCCGGTGGGCCGTGCCCGACTTTGTGCTCCCCTCCGCGCTTGCTCAGATCGGCGAGGAGGCGTTCAGCGGAGGTGCGTTCTCTTTTGCGGTGCTGCCGGAAAACGCCGTTGCCGTTGGACCGATGGCCTTTGCCGAATGTGCCGAGCTTGCGTTCATCTATATCCCCGCAAGTGTAGTGAACATCGATTCTACCGCGTTTGGAGATCTGAAAGGTATTACAGTTCTGGGCGCCTCCTCTGCAACGCCAAGCACGGCCGAAACTTTTGCCTCATCCCACGGCTATGCCTTTGTACCGATAAGATAGCGGGCGCACAGAGACGGGACTGTGAAAAAAACCGGCTGCCGCTGCAGGAGCCGATGCCTCGGCAGCCCGCACGAACAATCTGAATTTACACAAAAATCCCCGGCGAAAACGTATGTATATGACGAAGTCGCCGGGGATACGTGCGTTTATTGCATTTTTAGGCTTGCTCCCATTGGGCCGGCGTCTGCCCCCAGACCGTCAGGCTTGAAGGATGTCCGGTTTTCCGTCTGCGGGTTAAAGATAAAACATGCCGGGGCGAGACCGCTTCCATAAAAGTCTGACGGAACCTGTACAGCAAAATTTGACAAGAAGAAGCAGAAATGAATCTAACCCTTATCCAGCTTTCCATTGTATAATATAGAAAACAAGGGGAGGGGCAAGCTATGCAGTACGGACATTTCGATAACGAACAGCGCGAGTATGTCATTGACCGGGTGGATCTTCCGGTCTCGTGGACGAACTATATCGGCACAAAGGATATGATGGGCGTCTTCAATCACACCGCCGGGGGCTATCTGATTTACAAGAGCTCGGAATACCACCGCATTACCCGCTTTAGGCCGAACGGCGTCCCGATGGACGGGCCGGGGCACTATATTTATCTGCGCGATGCGGAGAATGGGGATTACTGGTCGGTGTCGTGGCAGCCGGTCGGCAAGCCGAAGGAGCACTTCTCCTGCCGCCACGGGCTTGGCTATGTGAAGTACCGCAGCGACTACAGCGGCATCGACGCCGAGCAGACGCTTTTTGTCGCGATGGATGATCCGGTGGAGATCTGGGACCTGCGGCTGAGAAACGACAGCGGACGCAGGCGGGCGCTCTCGGTGTTTTCCTACCTGGAGTTCAGCTTTCACCACGTGGCGATGGACAACCAGAACTTTCAGATGAGTCTCTACGCCGCGGGCAGCCGCTATGCCGACGGCGTGATCGAACACGATTTGTACTACGAAGAGGACGGCTATCAGTTTTTTACCGCTGACTTCATGCCCGACGGCTTCGACTGTCTGCGCGACAGCTTTCTCGGCCCTTACCGCACCGAGAAAAATCCGCTCGCGGTGGAGTCCGGCCGCTGCTCGGGAAGCTTTGAAAAGGGCGGGAATCACTGCGGCTGTCTCATGAAAACACTGACGCTCCGGCCCGGTGAAGAGGCACGGCTCATCTTTCTGCTGGGTGAGGGCGGCATCGAGGCCGGGAAGACCATGCGGGAAAAGTATACCGCCGCGCGCGCGGACGCGGATTTTGCGCGCCTTGCCCGATTCTGGGATGAAAAGCTCTCGCGTCTGCAGGTGAAGACGCCGAATGAGGGGATGAACACCGAGCTCAATATCTGGAACCTTTACCAGAGCGAGATCAACATCATGTTCTCCCGCTTCACCTCCTTTATCGAGGTCGGCGGGCGGGTCGGGCTCGGATACCGGGACACGGCACAGGACGCGATGATGGTCCCCCACTCCAATCCCGAAAAGTGCCGCAGCCGCCTGGTGGAGCTCCTGCGTGCGCTGACTCGGGAGGGCTACGGCCTGCATCTGTTTGAGCCGCGATGGTTTGAGCCGGAAGGAGAGCGGCCGTCCTTCAAGTCCCCCACCGTGATCCCCACGCCGGATAAAAGCGAGATCGTCCACGGGCTGAAGGATGCCTGCGCAGATGACGCTTTATGGCTGGTCAGCTCTGTGGTACAATATATACGGGAGACCGGAGAGTTCGGTTTTCTTGATGAAACAGTCACCTACGCCGACGGCGGCGAAGGGAGCGTTTATGAACATCTCAGGCGCATTCTGGATTTCTCCGGGCGTCAGGTGGGGCAAAACGGCATCTGCAAGGGGCTTCGCGCCGACTGGAACGACTGCTTGAATCTCGGCGGCGGGGAGAGCGCCATGGTGAGCTTTCTGCATCTCTGGGCGCTCAAGAACTTCTGCGAGCTGGCGGAATACCTTGGCAGGGCGGAAGACGCCGCCCATTACCGCAAAGTTGCCGAAAAGGTGAAGCGCGCCTGCCGGGATGTGCTGTGGGACGGGAAATGGTTCCTGCGCGGCATCACCGCCGACAACCGGAAAATCGGCACGCAGGCCGACACAGAAGGCCGCGTACACATGGAGTCCAACACCTGGGCAGTGATCTCGGATGCCGCAAGCCGTGAGCAGGGCATTTCCGCCATGGACAGCGTGGACGAATACCTGTATACTGATTACGGCCTCATGCTCAATGCCCCCAGCTACACAAAGCCCGACGACGGCATCGGCTTTGTGACGCGGGTCTATCCCGGACTCAAGGAGAACGGCTCTGTTTTCAGTCATCCCAATCCCTGGGCCTGGGTGGCGGAGGCAAAGCTCGGCCGCGGCAGCCGCGCCATGAAGTTTTACAACGCCCTCTGCCCCGCGCTGCAGAATGACAGGATCGAAGTCCGCAGGGCCGAGCCGTACAGCTACTGCCAGTTTATCGCCGGGAAAGACCACACGGCTTTCGGTCGGGCTCACCATCCCTTCATGACGGGTTCGTCGGGCTGGGCCTACTATGCCGCCACGCAATACCTGCTGGGCGTGAGGCCGGAATTTGACCGGCTGACGGTGGACCCCTGTATTCCGGCGGACTGGAGAGAGTTTTCCGTTACCCGCGTGTGGCGCGGCGCGGTCTATGAGATCCATGTGCAGAATCCGGACGGTGTGGAAAAGGGCGTGCGCTCGATCCGGGTCGACGGAGAAGAGGTAAACAGAATACCGGTGCTCCCGACAGGCGGGAGCTGCCGTGTGGAAGTCATCATGGGATAAGGAGGAACAAACATGCTGCAATTTGGAACGGGCGGCTGGCGCGCAGTCATCGCCGACGGCTTTACAAAAGCAAATCTGCGCCTGCTGGCTGCGGGGCTTTGCCGTCTGATGGATAAGGAAGGCTTAAACGGCTCACAGCTCTGCATCGGCTATGACAGGCGCTTTCTCTCCAAGGAGTCGGCCCACTGGCTGGCGGAGGTACTGGCCGCAAACGGCTATCGTGTGCTGATGATCAACCGCTCCTCCCCTACCCCGCTCATCATGTACACGGTCAAGACCAGGAACATGCCCTACGGCCTCATGGTCACGGCAAGCCACAACCCGGCCATCTACAACGGCGTCAAGCTCTTCACCGCCGGCGGTCGTGACGCGGACAAGTCCGTCACGAACCGCATCGAGGCGGAGATTGCCGAGGTCGATGAGACCTCCATACAGAGCATCGACTATGACGAAGCGCTGCGGCAGGGGCTTGTACGGGAGGACAACACCGCCAACGATTATATCGACAGCATCCTGGCCCTGGTGGACACCCAGGCCATCAAGCAAGCCCGGCTTCGCATCGCCCTCGACCCCATGTACGGGGTGAGTCAAACCTGCCTGCGCACGATCCTGATGACCTGCCGCTGTGATCTGGAGGTCATCCATGACCGCCATGACACGCTCTTCGGCGGCAAGCTCCCGGCACCGAACGCACACACGCTTGTGCAGCTTTCAAACTATGTCACCGACCGTTATTGCGATCTCGGCGTTGCAACCGACGGAGACGCGGACCGGCTCGGCGTCATCGACGAAAAGGGCGGCTTCATCCACCCGAATACGCTGCTGGTGCTGCTGTATTACTACCTTGTGAAATACCGCGGCTGGCAGGGGCCCTGTGTGCGCAACAACTCCACCACCCATCTGCTTGACCGCGTGGCGGCAGGACTGGGCCAGCAGTGCTACGAGGTGCCGGTGGGCTTTAAGTACGTCTCCGCCAAAATGAGCGAGACCGACGCCGTGATCGGCGGCGAGAGCTCCGGCGGCATGGCAGTGCGCGGGCATATTTCCGGCAAGGACGGCATCTATGCCGCAACGCTGCTGACCGAGATGCTGGCCGTGACGGGCAAGTCCATCTCCGCGCTCTATAAAGAGATCACCGACAGCTATGGGGAGCTCCGATACCGCGAGGCCGATTTCAAGATGACCCCCGCGCGCAAGGAGGAGCTGAAAGCCCTGCTGTTTGAAAAGGAGCTTTTGCCCGCGCTTGACGGCATTGTGAAAATCGACCGCAGCGACGGCGTGAAGCTCTGGTTTTCCGACGGCAGCTGGGTGATCTGCCGCTTCTCCGGTACTGAGCCTCTGCTGCGCATGGCCGCCGAGGCGGAGACCGACGAGCGCGCCGACGCGCTGATTGCCGCCTGGCGGACGCTTTTGGAACTGTAAACTTGCGCGGAGAGCCGTGGCTCTCCGCGCGTAAAGCAAGGGAGGTCTTCCCATGGCCCCGAACAGAAAGCCGCTGCATTCGCTGCGCACAAGACTGGTGATCACGATCCTGATCTGCTGGGTCGTACCGATCGTGATGATCGTGGCTGTCGCCGGTTTTCTGCTGCGCCTGAATTACGAAAACGAGATGACCCGGCGGCTGGAGACCGACGCGGGCTATACCCTCCGGCAGCTTGAGACGCATCTTGACCTGGCCTTTACCGATTCCAAGTCTGTCAGCTACGACGGCGTCGTCCGCGCAGCCTACCGCGCCTGGCAGCAGGATGGGGACAAGGCTGCCCTGTACCGCAGCGTCAATGATTACCTTGCCCAGAGCTTTGCGCGTGAGGAGCGGTACAAGGCCGTGTTCATCAGCTTCTGGGAAGAGATTGGCATCTACCCCTATGTAATGAGCAGCGGCATCAGCGGCTACAGCCTGCCGCGAAACTACCACCACAGCACCGAGCCGATGATCCTTGACGCCATGCACGACGCCGACACGGCAATCCGTTTTTTCGCCGCGGATAATGATCTATATATCGCCCGCAATCTGCTGGACAACCGCTTTCAGCCCTACGCCACCGTCGTGCAGCTTGTGGACGGGCAGCTTTTGTCCGACGCGCTGAACGCCCTGCCCGGTGCTGCGCGCCTGACGCTGGATGATCTGGTGCTGGACGAGGATGGTTTACATAATCAAGAAGAGGTTCCTGCAGGCACTTATGATTATCATTTTACGGGCAGCTTGCCCGAGCATACCCTCACGCTGGATGCAAGCCTTGCGCCGTTTGATATTTTTCATGATATGCCCTGGCTGCAAAACGCGATCCTCGCGGTCGTGCTGCTGGTGCTGCCGCTGCTTGCGGTGATGATCCTGCTGTTTCGGAAGTATGTGACAAAACCCGTGGAGGTGCTGGTGGGCGCGACAAGCCGCCTGCAAAACGGTGAGCGGGGCTATCAGATCGCGGACAGCCCCGAAAGTCTGGAGTTCCAGCGTATTTACCGGCACTTCAACAGCATGTCTTGCGAGCTTAAAAACCAGTTTGAGCGCTCCATCCTGGAGCAGCAGGCTCTCCAGCAGGCGCGCGTCAAGGCCCTGCAGTCACAGATCAACCCGCACTTTCTCAACAACACCCTGGAGGTCATCAACTGGGAGGCGCGGCTTGCGGGAGACGAGCGCGTCAGCGCGATGATCGAAGCGCTGTCGGTCATGCTCAACGCGGCGCTCGACCGGGACGGGCGCGGACAGATCCCGCTGCGGGAGGAGCTGAGCTATGTGGACGCCTACCTGTACATCATCCGCGAGCGGCTGGGCGAGCGGCTCGTGATCGAACGGGAGATTGACGGGACAATGCTCGACGCGCCGGTGCCGCGCCTGATCCTTCAGCCGCTGGTGGAAAACGCCGTGGAGCACGATCTCACCGCCCGGCACGGCGGGCTGCTGTCCATCCGCGCCCGCAGGGAGAGCGGCTTCATCGTTCTCGAGTGCGAGCACGACGGCACGCTGAGCACCGATGATCTGAGGCAGATTTCGCAGATGCTCTCCTCCGATGTCACGGACACGGCGGTTTCCGGGCAGGTCGGCATACGCAATGTCAAGCAGCGCCTTGATCTCCTGTACGGCGAAAAGGGCAGCCTCACACTCTGCCAGTCCGGCGATGATCGTGTGCTGGCCCGCGTGTGCTTCCCGGATGCAAAATAGTCCGATTTTGAAAGGCGGCAAGAAAAGACAAGAAAAAGCAAGAACGAATCTCACGCTTTTCCGTGATTTCTTCTATACTATACTCACAGACATTACATACGGTATGTCATCGAACACAACTATAAAAAAGGAGAATGTAATCATGAAAAAAGCGCTTGCTCTGCTTCTGGCCCTGATCATGGTCCTGAGTCTCGGCGCTGTCGCCTGGGCCGACGGCGTGACGCTGAACGTTGTCACCTCTTACGGCGGCGACGACGGCAACCGCGGCAATTTTGAGGCCGCTGTCAAGGCCTATGAGGCTTCCACCGGCAACAAGGTCAACGACGGCTCCGCCACCTCCAACGAGGAGTGGAAGGCCAAGGTCCTGACCGACTTTGAGACCGGCTCCGAGCCCGATGTCCTGTTCTTCTTCACCAACGCCGACGCCGAGCCCTTCATCTCCGCCGGCAAGGTCGTCTCCATCGAGGAGATCCGCGCCGAGTACCCGGACTATGCCACCAACATGCGCGACAGTATGCTGGCTGTCGCCTCCGACGGAAAGCAGTATGCGGTCCCCTCCTACGGCTACTGGGAGAACATGTTCGTCAACAAGACCGTCCTCGCCGACTGCGGCATCGAGGTCCCCGGTCCCGACTACACTTGGGATCAGTTCCTCGCCGACTGCGAGACCATCAAGGCTAACGGCTACACCCCCATCGCCTGCTCTCTCGTGGAGGTCCCCCACTACTGGTTTGAGTTTTTGGTCATGAATAACGGCACTGTCGCAAATCACCTCGACATCCCCGCCGCCGCTGACGACGCTGCGGGTGCCAAGTGGGTCGCCGCGCTGGAGGATTTCAAGGCCCTGTATGAGGCCGGGTACTTCCCCGCCAACACCCTGACCGCCTCCGACGCCGAGACCGTCGAGATGTTCAACCAGGGCGAGGCCGCCTTCCTTATCGACGGCTCCTGGAAGGTCGGTTACTTCACCGAGAACGCGGCGGATCTGAATGACTTCGCCATCTCCTATGTCCCCGCCAAAGGCGAGCGCAAAGCCTCCGAGGCCATCGGCGGCATCTCCATGGGCTACTTCATCACCCGCAAGGCCTGGGACGATCCCGCAAAGCGCGAGGCCGCCGTGGAGTTTGTCTCCCAGCTCACCTCCGACGATGTGCTGAGCACCTTCGTCACCACCGAGGTCACGGCGCTCATTAACGGTGCCAAGCCCGCGGGCCTCAATCCCCTGCAGCAGTCCGCCGCAGACGCCAACGCCAACATCACCGCCATTGCCGGCGCCGTGCAGGACACCATCACAGGCGAAGCCAAAGCCGACCTCTTCGGCAATATCCAGAACGTGGTCACCGGCAAGATGAGCGCGACCGACGCCGTCGCCGCCGCCATTGCCCTGAACTGAACCTTACCGACACGCAACCCACAAGGCTGCTGCGAAAGCAGCAGCCTTGTTTCTATCCTGCCTATAGGACGGTGCAGCCATGAATTCCATGATCTATAAGAACAAAAAGCCGCTGCTGGTCTTTCTGGTCCCGGCCTTTGCGTTTCTGATCGTCTTTCTCTACTACCCCTTTTTCCAGAATGTCGTCAACACCTTTATGAGAATCGGCGGGCTCGGGCGCGCGGCCCAGGGGCTCAACACGCCCTGGTATGAAAACTACCGGCGGCTCTTTACCGACCCTTATATGCACACGGCGCTCCAGAACACCCTGCTGCTGACCCTGTGTACCATCGTTTTCCAGGTCGGCATCGCGCTGATCCTCGCCCTGCTGGTGGATACCATCCGCGTCGGGGCGCAGTTTTTCCGCACGGTCTACTTCTTCCCCATCGTGATCTCCGCGACCGCCCTGGGCCTCATGTTCAACCTCATCTTTCTGTACAAGGGCGGCATGGTAAACCAGCTTCTCCTGAGTCTCGGAAGGCTCCCCTATGAGGTCAAGCCCAGCGGCAAAGTGCTGGTACAGTGGCTTGACTGGAAGGATCAGGCGCACTTTCTCTTTACGATGTTCATGCCGGTCATGTGGCAGTATGTGGGCTTTTACTTTGTCATTCTGGTCACAGGGCTCAACAACATCTCCCCCGATCTCTTCGAGGCGGCGGCGCTCGACGGGGCCGACGGCTGGAAGCGCACGCGCTATATCACGCTTCCCCTGCTGCGAAACGTCCTGTGCACCTGTCTGGTGCTGGCGATCACGGGTGCGCTCAAGGTCTTTGACCTGCCGTGGGTCATGTTCGGCACCGGCATGCCGGAAAATCGGGGCTGGCTCACCGGGACTTATATGTACGACCAGACCTTCAACCGCATGAATGTGGACTACGGCTCCACCATCGCGGTGCTGATCGTGGTGCTCGGCGTGGTGCTTTCCAATGTGGCCAATCGCGTTTTCAGGCCCTCGGATGATCTGTAAGGAGGTGCGGGCATGAATACCGGAATCAAAAAAATACCGCGCGTGCTGACCTACCTTGTTCTCAGCTTCTGGGCCCTGACGACGATTTACCCTTTCATCTGGGTGCTGCTCAACTCCTTCCGCAAAAAGGGGCTCATCCTCTCGGATTCGTTCTCGATCCCGCTCGGCGACGCCTTCACCTGGGATAACTACATCACCGCCTGGCAGCGGGCGGATTTCAAAAACGCTTACTTCAACAGCTTTCTCATCTCCGGCACGGTCACGATCTTTGTCGTCATCATCGCGGGCCTTGCCGCCTACGGTCTGGTGCGCTACCGCTTTCGCGGACGGGATTTTCTCTACAGTCTCATCATGGCGGGCATGATGTTCCCCGTCTTCTCCACCATCATCCCGGTCTTCCGCCTGGAGGTCATGCTGGGTATTGCCGGGACCGGCAACCGCTGGCTGAGCCTGCTCGCGGTGATTCTGCCGCAGATCGCCGGAAACCTCTGCTTTGCCATCATTATCCTGATGGGCTTTATTCAGTCCGTCCCGATCGACCTGGAGGAGAGCGCTTACCTCGACGGCTGCAACGTCTTCCAGATCTACTTCTACATCATCATCCCGGCAGCCAAATCCTCCTTTGCAACCGTCGCGATCTTCGCCTTTCTCTGGAGCTACAACGATTTGTTTACCCAGTCCTTCTTCCTGCGCTACCCGCAGGAGCGCGCCATCACGGGCCTGCTCAATGAGATCAGCTCACAGGCCGGTGTCAACTACGGGCTCATGGCCTCCTCGGTGGTGCTGGTGGTGATCCCGGTGCTGATCGTCTATATCTGCCTGCAGAAGCATATCATCAAGGGCTTGACGGCAGGCGCGGTCAAAGGATAAAATAAATTAACTGCGAGCAATGCAAGGAGGTGAGGATATGTATCGCGTGGTGCTCATTGACGACGAGCGCATGATCGTGGAGGGGCTGCGCAGGGTCATCCCCTGGCAGGATTATGGCTGCGAGGTCGCGGGGACTGCGGAGGATGCGGTCTCCGGCGCGGAGCTGATTCGAGAGCTGCGTCCCCATATTGTATTCACCGATATCCGCATGCCGGGCCAGGACGGTCTGACCATGCTCGCGGGTCTGCGCTCGGAGTTTCCGGATATGCAGGTCTCCGTGCTGACAGGCTACCGGGATTTCAGCTACGCCCAGGAGGCGATCCGCCTCGGAGTCACACGCTTTCTGCTCAAGCCCTCAAAGCTCGATGAGATCAAGGAAGCCCTGTCCGCCATGACGGACCGCCTTCGCGCTCTGCCCGCCGAAACGGCGGAGGAAAACAGCGACAGTCAGCAGGCGGGGCACTATCTTGTCCGGCGTGCGCTCGCGTATATGCAGCAGCATTTCACCGAAAAGCTGACCTTGTCGGAGGTTGCCGACGCCTGCTACGTCTCCCAGTGGCATCTGTCCAAGCTTCTCAACCGCTATGCCGGAAAGAGCTTCAACGATATCCTCAACTCTCTGCGCGTCGAAGAGGCCAAGCGCCTGCTTGCAGATCCCAGCCTCAGGATCGGGGACATCGGAGAAATGGTCGGATACGCCGACCCCGCGCATTTTGCCAAGGTTTTCAAAAAGCTCACCGATATGAGCGCAAACGAATACCGCAGCCATTTGTGACTGTTTCGCATAAGAATATGGCCCCCTGCCGCGTTCCGTTTTGCGGCAGGGGGCCTTTCCTTTGTGTTCAGCGGACGGTGCGCGTATCAAACGCCTCGCGCAGACCGTCTGCAACCAGATTGCAGGCGATCATGAGCAGCACCAGGATCACCATGCAGGGAAACAGCTTGTAGGGATGCAGCAGACAGTTTTCAAAGCCCTCGGAAATGAGCCTGCCGAGTGAGCAGCTGCCGAGCGGCAGGCCCAGGCCGACAAAGCTCAGGAAGGTTTCCAGAAAGATGGCGCCCGGAATAGAGACCATGATCTGGGTAATCAGGGTGCCTGTGATATTCGGCAGGATCTCCTTGAACAGGATAAATCCGTTTCCGGCGCCGAGGGTGCGCGCAGCCTGTACAAATTCCTGATCTTTCAGGCGCAGCACCTGTGTGCGCGCGATGATGCTCATCTCCATCCAGCCCGTGAGCATGAGCGCGAAGATGATCGTCCCGACCCCCGGCTTGAGCACCAGCATCAGAAGCGTCACGACCACAAGACTCGGGATGCTGCCCGCGATGTCTACGATCTGCTGCATCACGAGGTCGACCTTTCCGCCGAGATAGCCTGAGATCATGCCGTAATTAACGCCGATCACAAGGTCAATGAACCCGGCGGCCAGCGCGATCAGCACCGAGACGCGCAGGCCCTGGAAGCAGCGGGAAAAGAGATCGCGCCCCAGACTGTCGGTGCCGAAAGGGTAGTATTCATCCTGAAGGCCCAGCTCTTCATAGCGGTTGACCTTGATTTCCCCGGCGGTGCCGGAGAGTGTTTCCTCACCCGAGAGGATGCCGGGAATGCGGGGTGACATGTTTGCCCGCTCCAGATTCTGCTCTGCGTAATTGTGACCGCTCAGATAGGGCCCTACAAGGCTCATGATGAGCAGCAGGCAGAGAAGCACCAGCCCGAACACATTGCTCCCGCGGGCAAAGAAACGCTTGACGCCGGTCTTGAAAAAGCTGTCGCCGGAAAAGCTGTGGTCGATCTCGAGGGAATCCTCCGTTCGTACATGGAACTGAAAATCGGTATTCATTTATTTTCCCCCCAATCTGACGCGCGGGTCAATGATCCCGTACAGAATATCCAGGATGAGGCGGGCGATCACATAGATCCCCGCATATAAAAAGCCCAGCGTAATGACGACATTGTAATCGTTTGCGGTGATCGCGCTCGAGAGCAGAAAGCCGATGCCCGGGATGGCGAAGATCTGCTCCGTCACAAGCGAGCCTGTCAAAAGCCCGACCAGCAGCATGGTCATGACCGTGATGACCGGCATCATGGAGTTGCGGATCACATAGCGAAACAGCAATGTCATATTGGAAAGCCCCTGGCTGCGGGCAAACATCACATAGTCGGATTTCATGACCGAGACAGCCTCGTCCCGCGTAAAGCGGGCGATGACCGCCATGACCGCGACGCTCAGGGAAAGCACCGGCATGATGCCGGATACGACGGGATTTCGGAAATCATAGAGCAGCGGAAGCCACTTGAACTTGAAGCCCCCGTAGTAGCTCAGGGCGATGGCAAAGATGTACGACGGGACGGAGATGCCGATGACGGAGACGATCATGCAGAAGATATCCGCCGCTCTCCCCTGGTGAAACGCTGCGAGAAAGCCGATGGCAAGGCCGAAGACGCTCCCCAGCAGCATGGCGCACACGCCGATGCGCATGGAGATGGGCAGGCGCGATTTGATCATCGTCAAAACCGGCGTATTGACCGAAAGATTATAGCTCACGCCGAAGTCGCCCTTGAGCATGTTTCTCAGATACAGGAAGAAGCGGACCATCACGGGCTTGTCCAGACCATAGGCCTTGGCAAGAGCAGCCTTCTGCGCCTCGGACAGCTTGTCGTTATTGAAGGGGGAACCGGGCATCAGCTCCATCAGCAAAAACAGGACGAGCACGATCACAAAGAGCGTCACGATCGACAGCATGAGTTTTTTGAAAATGTATTTCCGCATAATCATGCCTCCTCCTTTTCCGCAAAACTGAACATGAGCTGTATGCCGCTGAAATGCGGGGCCACGCCCTTCACATTCTCGTTGATCAGAAACGCGCCGCCTCGTACATAGACCGGGATCGCGCCCAGATCCGCCATGAACAGGTCCTCCGCCTGATGCAGCATGTCGAAGCGCTTTCCGGGATCCAGCTCCAGCGCCGCATCGTGCAGGAGCTTATCAAAGTCCGCGTTCGTGTAGCGGGAATTATTGATGGGAGAGCCGCTTTCAAAGATGGCGAGGAAGGCGTTCGGGTCGGGATAGTCCGCGCCCCAGGCTATCATATAGACATCAAATTCTCCCTTGACTCTCAGATCATTAAACTGCGCGCTCGAGACCAGACGCGCGTTGAGCGTAAAGCCCGGCAGCGTGCGCTCCCACTGATCCTTCAAAATCTCCACAAACTTCTGACTGGCGCTTGTCGAGAGAAATTCCAGCTCCAGCGTCTGAACACCCAGTTCCGCCAGGCCCTTGGTCCAGCACTCCTTGGCCCGGTTCGGGTCATAGGCGCAGGCGGCGCTGTACTGCTCAGGATCGGCGGCAAAATCCTTGCCGTCGGCCTCCCGGCACATCCCCGTCGGGACAACGCTTGTGCTCGTCGTATATCCCGCCCGGAGGAAGTCCTTCACAATGCTCTCCCGGTTGAGGGCAAAGCTGAGTGCCATGCGGATGTTCCGGTTCTGCCAGGCCTTGCAGCTTTCATAGTTGCCGCCTATAAAAGCGGTCATGCCGCCAGGAGTCTGGAGAAGACAGGGGTCGCCCTGGGACAGGACCGCGTATTCGCCGCTGGTCGTGATCACATCCTGGTCACCCGCCTGATAGCTCATCATCGCCTGCTGTGTATTGCTCACTTGGCGAATGGTGATGCCGCTGAGCTTCACAAGGTCCGCGTCTATGTAATTGGGATTTTTTACATAGTGTACCTGCACAGCCAGCGGTTCATAGCGGTCTACGATAAAGGGGCCGCTGGACAGCAGCGTCTCGGGACTTGTGGCGTAATCCCTGCCGCACGCGTCGGCAAAGGCGCGGTTATAGGGGGAGCACTGCTCCATGGCGAGCACATAAGGCAGATACGGGCAGGGCTGCTCCAGCTCGATGACGAGGGTCCGGTCGTCCGCCTCATAGGCGCCGAGCTTTTCCGGCTCCATCGTTCCGGCGTTGACCGCGTCCACGTTTTTCAATCGGCACAGATCCTGAAGGAGATAGATCGCGCTGCTTGCCGTGAGAGGATCGGCCATGCGGCGGAAGGCATCGACAAAATCCTGGGCGTCTATGGGGTCGCCGTTGGAATAACGGAGGCCTTCCCTGAGGCGGAAGGTGTAGGTGCAGCCGTCCTCAGAGATTTCAAAGCTTTCGGCCAGCTCCGGCACATAGCCCTTCTCCGGGTCAAGCCGGAAGAGCTTGCCGCACATCGGTGAGAGATACTGCGCCGATCCCCCGTCCACCTGCATTTGCGCGTCCATGGTGAGGGGATACAGCGAAAGCGCGACATTCAGCTCCTGCCCCTTGAGGGAATCCGTTCGGGCCGCACAGCCCGTCAGCAGCAGGCAGCACAGGAGCAGCAGAATCAGACATCTTTTCATTTCCCGAGCCCCCATTTCTCAAATTCCATGTCGGTACAGAGCACCTGATGGGTCTCGCTCCCATCAACTGTGTGCCAGGTCCCGTTCTCGTACACGATGCCGGAGGTCTCATAGTCGTAGCGCGTCTCCGGTCGGAGCTGAACGATGGGGTTCGGCGAGGGCTTGGAGGCCAGCAGGTTTCGGGTATAGGGATGGACCGGGTGGGAAAAGAGCTCGTCCGGTGTCCCCGTCTCCAGCAGAAAGCCCCTGTGCAGCACGCCGATCCTGTCGGACAGATAGCGTACCATGCTGAGGTCGTGGGAGATAAACAGGAAGGAGGTGCCGGTCTCCAGCTGGATCTGCCGGATGAGATTCACCACCTGGGCCTGGATGGACGCATCGAGCGCCGCGATGCACTCGTCGGCGATGATGAGGCGCGGGTTCATGATGAGTGCGCGGGCGATGCCCACACGCTGGCGCTGGCCGCCGGAAAACTGAGAGGGATAGCGCTCCCCCTGATCACGGGAAAGGCCCACCCGCTCGAGCATCGCGCCGATGCGCTCGGAGCGCTCCTGCGGCGTTTTGCAGAGCTTATGGATATCCAGCCCCGCGCCGACAATATCGCTTACCTTTTTGCGCGGATTGAGGGAGGCCATGGGATCCTGGAAGATCATCTGGATCTCGCGCACATTCTGGCCCGGCTTCAAAACCTCGTTGCCGAAGCGGATCGTCCCGGAACTTGGCTTGTTGAGGCCGATGATGCACTTTCCGATGGTGGATTTGCCGGAGCCGGATTCGCCGACAAGGCCGTAGGTCTCCCCCTCGTTGATATGGAAGCTGATTTTGCGCACGACGGTGTTCTGCCCGAAACGCATCGTCAGATCCTGCACATCCAGCAGTTTTTTCTTTTCATCTGACATAGTCCGCAGCCTCCTTTCTCATTTTCTGAATACGCGCCTCAAGCGCCTCGGGTCTCGGCACCCTGGGCGCGCGCTCGTCCAGCAGCCAGGTCGCGGCGGCATGGGTCTCGGAGATTTTGAACATGGGCGGCTCTTCCTTGAAGTCGATCTCCAGAGCGTAGGGATTGCGCGGAGCAAAGGCGTCTCCCACAGGCTCCTTTGTCAAAACCGGCGGCGTGCCGGGAATGGAATAGAGGGTGTCGCCGCTTTCCGTGTCCGGGATGGCCGACAGCAATCCCCAGGTGTAGGGGTGCCGCGGGTCATAGAACACGTCGATGATCGTGCCGGTTTCAATGATTTTCCCGGCGTACATGACGTTCACATAGTCTGCCACGCGGGCCACCACGCCCAGATCGTGGGTGATGTAAATGACGGACAGGCTGCGCTTTTCCTGCAGGCTCACGATCAGCTCGAGGATGTGATCCTGTATCGTCACATCCAGCGCCGTTGTCGGCTCGTCGCAGATCAGAAGGTTCGGATTGCAGGAGAGCGCAATCGCGATCACAATACGCTGACGCATGCCGCCGGAAAACTCGTGCGGATACTGGCGCATCCGGCGCTCAGGCTCCGTGATGCCCACTTCGGCAAGCAGGTTCAGCGCCCGGTCCCAGGCCTCCTTGTGGCTGACGGTCTCATGCGCCCGGATGGCGGCAACAAGCTGCGCGCCGATGGTCATGGTAGGATTGAGGGAGGTCATCGGGTCCTGAAAGACCATGGCGATGCTCCTGCCGCGGATATTCTTCCGGACCCACGCGGGGTCGGCTGTCAGAAGATCCACCGGCTCCGCGCCCGGCTCCGGCCGGTACAGGATACTGCCGCCGTTTATTTTCGCGTTATCCGCCAGGATACCCATGGCGGCCTTCATCGTCACGGATTTCCCGGACCCGGATTCGCCCACAAGGGCCACCGTCTCTCCCCTGCGCAGGATCAAATTTACGCCGCGGATGGCGTGTACTGTCTCTCCGGCGGAGCGGAAGCTGATATCCAGATCCTTGACCTCCAGAACGATCTCAGCCGTATCGGCCATGTCGTATACCCCCTCTGTATGAAGTCTGCCGCTGTCTGTGCATTGTTAAGCGTTTTTTATATAGGTAAAAGCGATTCAGCAGCCTGAATTGTAATATGTATTATATTCATTTTTGACCCATTATTCAAGAGCTTTCCGTTTTCTTGCCGCTGGCTCGATATCAGCCTACGGTTTTATTCCCTGCTGATATACCGTTTTGACCTCCCGTTTGACGCTCCCTTCTTATATGGGGTAAGCCGCGTTCATTCCGCATATGTTTTTACGAAGGAGGGATGAACCATGCAGAGCAACCATATTCTGCGTCGGCACGGCGCAGTATTGCAGGCACTAATGATGTTGGCGGCAGTCGGGCTGATCTTCTGGGCAGTGAACACACCCGCGGTGGTTGGGGTTTCGGCATCGAAGCGGGAGCTTCCCGTCTACTGTGTGCAGCAGGATGAAAAAATCGTTGCCCTGAGCTTTGACGCAGCCTGGGGCAACGAAGATACACAGACACTCATTGATATTCTGGATCAATACGGTGTGAATACCACATTCTTCGTTGTCGGTGACTGGGTTGATAAATACCCCGAATCCGTCCAGGCTCTTGCAGAAGCAGGCAACGAGGTCATGAACCACTCCTCCAGCCATGCACACTTCTCCGCGCTCAGTACGAATGAGATTACATCAGACATCTCCGCCTGCAACGATAAGATCGAAGCCATCACCGGTGTGCGCCCAACCCTGTTCCGCTGTCCTTACGGGGAGTACGACGATCACGTGATCAAGGCGGTCAATTCTCTCGGCATGACCGCTGTCCAGTGGGATGTGGAGCTAAGTGAAATAAATGAAACGCCAGCGTTTTCAACGGGTTGCGGGTTTTTAACCGGCTCAGCAAGGCAAGAAATCGGGACCTCTGCCAGGCTTGTTTTTGTGGAAAACAGCCGCGGCAGAGGTCCCGTTTTATTGCAGTTGTTGAAGAGTTGCTTTCCAGAAAATGGGTTGCGTTTCGCTTGGAAAGATTTTAATAAAACTTCTTGGGAACTATCTGCATGTATTCGTCCATCACGCTTTACCATTTCTCTATTCTGCAGCTGTGATGCTTGAATTCGGGATCATCAGAAGGCAGGTCCCGGTTATAGTTGATGCCGATCACCAGGGTGTTTCCCTTATAATGCTCAAACCTGTCAAGGTACTTCTGCCGTCTGATCTGATCCATTGCGATATCCGTACTATGTCCGTATTTCAGTTCGATCAGCAGCGCGGGCTTTTCAGCATACTGAGGCGCCGGCAGATAGGCCACATCCGCATAGCCCTTGCCGGTGTCCAGTTCAAGTATCGTCGTGTAATACTTCCTGGCAGCGTAATAGGCCAGTTGAATTCCATAGCTCAGAGCAGCTTCATCGTTGTAGGTCTTGTTTCCGGCCTTATTATGCGCATCCTCGACCAGTTCCGCCACCTTTTCTTCATCGCCGTTCCATGTGGCTTCCAGAAGTTCCTGAGAAGTCTCAAAAGATTTGAACGTGCTGACCCACTCCTTGCCCTTCGTGGAGGTCTTAAATTCATCCAGGATCTCACGGTTGGGTATGAAGACCTCGCTTCGTTCGTCGTCAAAGCCGAGATAACCCAGGTGGATCAGGAGCGACAGTACATCATCCCGGCCTGTAAACGTGGTCATGTCATTCTCATAGGTCGATGTGTCGATGGCCAGCCGCCCGCCATCCATGAGCAGCGCTACCGCTTCCTTCAGGCCATCATAGTCCTTGCGGATATATTCCGCCAGCGCTTCATAGGTTTCGGTTTTGTTCCAATAGTCCTTGATCACGCCAGTGGTCATGGATTCCACGACCGAGAGCGGGCTGTACAGCGCATATCTGTTCGCCGTCGGTGACTGACCTGTTGTTTTCAGTTCTTCATGATTTGGATCAGGCGGTATGATGTCACTGACTACATATCCGTCATACCAGTCCTTCATGCGGGCGTAATCCCGGCCATATCTGCTGCACAGGTTCTCTACTTCCTCTTCCGTAAAACCGGTGTATGGTGCAAGCTGGCGCGGAGCCATCATGGAGTATTCCGTGAACATATTCAAGGCCGAGTGCTGGCCGTATTTCTTGATCGGCAGAATGCCGGTCATGTACGCAAGGGCTACATGTCTGTTATCCTTCAACAGATCCCGCAGATAATCCAGATACTCCGTCTGACCGTCTTTATCGTCCGGACGTTCCCTGAAAACCGCGTCCCATTCATCTATGACGATAACCACCCGTCTGTCCATCCCTGAATAAACATCATCGATCGTCTGTATCAGGTCATTATTGCTCATGATATCGGCATCCGGGTAAGCCCTCCTGTAGTCTCTGATCACCAGCTTCTGCATATTGGTGAGCGCTTCGCTTACCGTGATCCGCGTCTTAAAGAACCTCGTCATCACGAGGTGGATTACATCAAATTTCCCGAGATATTTGTCCCAACCGGATACATCAGCCAGCTTTCTTTTTTCAAACATGTCACGGCTGTCCGCACATCTGTCATAATAGGCGCAGAGCATATCCGCGGCAATTGTCTTGCCGAATCTGCGCGGACGGGAAACGCTGACAAAGCGCTGTTGTGTATTTACAACGCTGTTTATATACTGTATCATTTCTGTTTTATCTACAAAGATTTCAGAATTTACAGCCATCTGGTAAGCCGCTTTACCCGGATTCAAATAGGTCCCCATCTGAAACGCCTCCGTGTGTCCGTTCTTTTGATGCGATTATAATTGCTTTCCCGCTTCATTTCAAGAGAAATCAGGCTTATGAGATGGTTTCATCGCGCAGCAGCCAGTCCAGTCCGCGCGGCAGATACGCATTCCAAAAGCTCCAGAAGTGTCCTCCGGGACCCTCTTCATAGCGAAAGTCCGCCTTCTGTTCCGCCAGAAAGCTTCTGAACTTCTGGTTGCAGGAATACAGGTGGTCCTCCGTGCCGATGGCCATATAGATGGCGGGGATCTGTTTTCCCTTCAAGCAGCGGTACTGCCACTCCGGGTTGCGGTCTGACTCGAGCAGGCTGTCGGGATCTCCGAAAATGTCGCGGAGCATGGCATTCGGTATAACGCCGTCCTGTCTCCCTTCGGCGATCGCATGGATGCGCAAGGCAGCAGAGAGCGCAACGCAGCCGGAAAAGCGCTCCGGATAATTCAGCGCCGTGTGCAGCGCCCCGTAGCCGCCCATAGACAGCCCGCCGATCAGGGTATCCTCCCGTCGATTGCAATAGCCGAAGACCTTCTGTATGTAATCGGGGAACTCTTCACCGACAAAGCTTCCCCAGTCACCGCCGGGATAGCCCCGATCAAGATAGAAATTGTTCCCCGCGGCGGGCATGAAAACCGCAAGGTTGTACTGGATCGCCATATCCTGAGCTACGCCGCCATAAAGCCAGTCCGTATCCGTGCCGGTCAGGCCATGCAGGAGTATGAGCGTCTTTGTCGGACGGTCATAATGCCGGGGTTCCCTGACCTCCGCCATCTCAACGTCATTGGGCAGCACAAAACTGAAGCTTGCGTGCTGCATGATGGTCTGTGCGTGAAACTCCATTCTTCCAGATGCCATAGCTGAATCCGCCTTTCTTTTTTCTCCATTATACACGTCAGCGATGGTAATACGCAAGAGGATATCGAACAATCGCAATCAAGGCCGGGAGTATCGGAACAGTCAGCGGTATTGATCCGACAAACACGTTCGCTGTTGCGGCGTTGGCTTTGACCCTGCCCGCCCGCTGTGACAGTGGAGGTTACAGCCCCGTGTTTACACATGGCGCAGATTGTTGGATATGCATGTTTCTTTACCGGTTCGGTTCCGGTCGCCAGATCCTGCTCTGTGATCTCTATGATCAAGACTTTGGGCTCCACGCCCAGGCAATACTTCTCATAGATATGTTCAAGCTCGGTGGGGATATCCACATAATCAAAATCCTGCGCCGAAAAATTGACCGATACGGGGAGAAGCGGCAAGCCGCGTTCCTCTCTGCGCGGCATATCCCTGCACACCTGCTCCGCCATATAGAGGTCAAGCTTATAGAGCAGATGGTACTTCTCAAGCGCCGGAATAAATTCACCGGGCGAAAGGATTCCTCGGACAGGATCTACCCAGAGGAGGCAGATCCGCTGATCCTGCGGGCGGATGTGGCGCTGTATGTTGCCAAAAAGCTCGGGAAGAACCGCGTCAATTGTTCCGACAGCAGCACGGAGCAAAAGGCAGAATAAAAGCAAAGCGCGGGCGTTTCGTCGCTTGACGAAGCATACCCGCTTGGTATAATGAAGATATAAAAGGGCGCTGTTGATTTGACGGTTGGCCCGATAGTCAAACACAATTCGTTGACCGCACGGGGGACAGCCGGGCGGTCAACGAGCTTTTGGCGGACAGTGACCGGAAAGAGTGGCCGATGTTCGCAGGCCGCCTTTTCATATCCGGCATATCCGCCAGAATACCGTGCAGATGAGCGAGGTCACGACGAGCATGACCACGCAAGTGATCGGCCACTTGCCGCCAATGTTGAAGCCATAGAAATCCTCCCAGCGCCGGTCTTTGGGGGCAAGCAGGACCTTGTAGAGGTACACTGCGCCATAGAGCAGCACCGGCAAAAGCCCGGTCATCGCGGTTTGAAAGCTCATCCTCCGTCTCTCCAGGAGGCAGAACGACAGTATGGCCAGCAGCGGCGTAGTCAGATGCGCATAGAAGTTATCGCCGCCGAACCATTTCTTGTATCCGCCCTTGAAGGGAGCGAGGAATAAAAACGCCGTCAAAAACGTCAGTGTGAGGGCCACAGTCCCAAGGTACTTTAGCCAGAAAACGATCTGGGGAACATTGCCGACGAGCTGGCTGATCGCCATCATCAGCGCCGCAATGGCGCAAAAGTCATTGGAAAGGACCGTAAAGTAGCGAAACTGCTTGAGTCCGCTCCGAATCTGCCAGGTCCCATTCTCCCGGAAATGAGAAACGGCGATGATGAATGTGATCACGAATATTGCGGCATTGATTATAATAGAAGCTATTCTCATGTTTGCGCCTCCCGGAGGATCTCTTTTGTCAGAACCATGAAGCCCTTCGCTTTTAATCGCAAGCAGGCTATATCACACAGGGTAATACAGCCTGCTTGCCAATCTGAGTTATTGCTGAGGGTTTCTGTTAATTGTTTGCTTCAGTGGCTTCCGCTTTGACGGGTTCTTCCGCCTTCGCTTCCTTGGCGGGAGCTTTCTTCTGCTTGGTTTGCCTGGGCTTCTTTACTTCAGCGGCTTCCGCCTGGACGGGCTCTTTCGCTTTCTTTTTCGCTTTCTGAACGGGCGCTTCCGCCTTTACTTCCTCGACAGGCTCTTCCGCCTTCACTTCCTCGACGGGCTCCGCCGCCTTCGCTTCCTCGACGACGATTTCCTTCTTCTTGGCCTGCTTTTCCATTTCGTCAATGGACTTTTCAACCTTGTCCATCGCCGTGGATACCATTTCGCGAACCTGCTTCTGGCCCTTGATGGCAAAGTCGGCGCCGGTCTCCGCCTGCTCCACCATGTGCTCGTTGGCCATCTTCATGAATTTCTTCGCCCACTTCGCCATTTCCTTCGGGGAGACAGACGGAGCGCCGGGCAGGAAGACCATCTCATCCGGCAGGAACGCGATGAAGGAATCCCACATATCCATGTTGTAATCGAAGTACTGCTCCCACTGCTCCCGGAACCAGTCCATGGTCTCCTGCTGGCTTTCGATCATTTCCTTCCAGTATTTCGCCATGCTGGAATTGAAGCCGCTGAAGTTTGTCTTGACGCTGTCGCTCTTCGTCACAGTGGGGAAGGGCAGCATGGGCGGCATGAAGGGCGCGGCAGGCGGCATAAAGGGCGGCATGAAGGGTGTGGCGGACATCTGGGGCATCATGCCCTGATACGCGGAGAGGAAAAAGTTGGGGTAATAATTCTTGCTCATTTTGGGTACTCCTTTCATTAATGGCGTCAAATATCTCTTGACTGCCAGGTTTAACAGCATTGGCGACATGTGAAACAGACTGTTGGGAATGTTGTTGATGTCAAAGTCCGTCAGCTTGATGACCAGTTCCCTGAGGCCGGGAATCTTGAACAGCTTGGTAAAGCGGCCCTCGTTAAGATCCGGAATGCAGGCAAACACCTCGGACAGGATATTGTAGATATCGCCCTCCAACTCCTCCGGCATGCCCGCGCCCATGAAGGGGTCCTCGCCCTCCGGTGCCGGGACGAGCAGTATGTCGACCACCTTGCCGTCCATCCTGACGGGCTTCACGGAAAAGCGGCTCCCCGTCACGGTTCCCGAGGCCAGCTTTTTGCCGTCCACCTTTCCGCCGGAATTGAGCGGCATGCTCTCGACGATCACACACTGGCTGGGCATATTGGTGTCCGACAGCATACCGTCCTCAATAAATACCCGGATCAGCGCCTTGCGAAGCACAGTCAGGCTGCCCGCGCTCTTGTCGCTCATCTCCACGTACAGCACGGGAACGTTGTCATGCAGCATCTTGTTGAACTCCGGCGTAAGTCCGCAGGCCGCGATTCCGGTCTGGGAAGTGACGGCGTTCTCGATCAGACCCGCGTCAAAGCGCACGCCCGCGTTGTTGACAAAGTACTGGTTGGAACGGCCAATGCAGGTCAGGCTCCCGTCCTTGTTGACGCGCACCAGGTCATGGGTGTTGAAATAGTCCTCGCCGTCGATCGACTCGAGTTCAAAGAACACCTCGTCCCCCAGCCTGCCGGTGCTCATCGTCGGGGAGCTCAGCAGCAGAACGCCGGTGCGCGGCCCGTCGGAGATATCGTAATAGCGGTTCTCGTCTTCCACAAGAATCTTCGCCTTAAAGCCCGGCAGCAGGAAACCGATGGCGTCGTCGTCCCGGTTCGTGGGGCAGAGCAGGCACGCGCCGCCCAGCTCCGACAGTCCATAGCCGTTGATGATGCGGGCGGTAGAACCGCAGGAGCGCAGATAGTTGTTGAACTGCCGCTTGAACTCCGGGGAGACATAAGAGCCGCCCATGAACACGATCTTCAGCGCGGACAGGTCGATATCCGGCATGGTCTTGAGCCAGGTGTCCAAAATGCTCTTGCTGGTAAACAGGACGTTGATCCCGTATTCCACAATGGCCTCGGAGTAGCGCGGATTGGTGGCCCCGCAGGGCAGGCTGACGATCTCCATGCCCATGCCCAGGGGCGCATGCAGCATATCAACCATCGCGTAGACCCAGGACATGTTCAGCGTCAGATAGGTGACCAAATGCTTGGGGGCGTTTTTGAAATCCTCGTATGTATTCTTTGCTTTTATGGCGCTTGCCACAAAGGCGTTCATGGCCTTGTCGGTCAGGGGAACCGGCTTGTGCATGCCGCTGACCGTGCCGGTCGTGTGGAGAATCGTAACCGTGTTTTCGGTGCCGTAGGAGATGGGATAACCCTCGTACTTCTGCAGCATGTCTTCCATCAGCACTCCGCCGGGCATTTCGCGGAACTGCTCCCTGTTGATGTTCCGGATCAGCTCCAGCGCGGGGATCGCGTAATCCCCGCCCATCGGGCTTGACAGTACAATGATGCTGCGCAGCCCAAGCGGCTCCCTCATGCGCAGCAGCCGCTTCATCAGCTGTGGATAGGCGAAAAGCTCTGAAACCACCAGGTCCGTGATCTTTTCCCGCTCGATCATGCTTTCAATCTGCTTATCATCATACAGATCGAAGTGATAGATGATGGATACGGACGCGCCGGTCATGTTCAGGCCGTAATACGCGAAGATGGTTTCGGGCAGCGGCGTCCCGATGAGCGCCGCCCTCGAGCCGGACACGGCGTTGATGCCCATGCCGGAAAACGCTTCCGCGTACCGCTCCCAGTGACGGAACATCTGCCTGTAGCTGTACGTCCGGTAACCATCCCGGAGAGCCACGCTTTCCAGACGCTCCCTGCTATAGGAGTTCAGGTCCCTGATAAAGGACCAGCACGGCTGATCGATCAGCTCCCCGCTCTCCAGGCGCCGCATTGTCTTTTCAAACTGTTCCTGTTCTGTCCTCTTCATATAAAACCCCAGATCCCCTTCTTGATCAGTAAGTCATCTGTGAATGCCGTCACTTCATTTTCTTTCCGCAGAAAAAGACCTCTTTCGGCTTGTTGTGGCTGATACCCTCGGGCACGGCGGTGAGCAGGTTGTTGTCGAACACCAGGAAGTCCGCATCCTTGCCGACGGTGATGGAGCCCTTTCTGTCGTCAATGCCGAGCTGGATGGCACCGTTGATCGTATAGCCGGTGAGCATTTCGTCAATGCTCATTTTTTCGTTCTCGGGCGGGAACGGCCCTATGGTTCTGTTGAGCTCGGGGGCGTTGGTCTTCTCGCTGACCCAGCGCGTCATGCCGATCTCCATGCCGAAATAGGGGTTCCAGGGCGCGAAATCCAGGAAAATGGTGTTGTCACTGGACCAGGTCACCAGTGCGCCGCTGTCCCAAAGCGTTTTGCAGCGGTACATGTGTGTGGCGCGTCTCTCGCCGAGCAGGGGAATCAGGGGCTTGAGTGTGTCGCCTGTACCGTTCCCGCTGTGCCAGGACGGCGTATAGTTTGCGTAAACGCCCAGCTTTGCAAAACGCTCCAGATCTTCGTCGGCCTGAACCTCAAGATGGGCGCAGGTGACCTTGATGCGGAAGCGGTCTCCCAGCTCCTTGCGGACGATCTCCACCGCGTCGAGGACCGCGCGGGACGCAGCGTCGCCCACGGTGTGCAGGTGAAGATCCAGGTCTTCTTCATTCAGCTGCTTCAAAAGCGCCGCGAGCTCTTCCTTCTTGAAGGCGGTGGAAGCGCCCGTCGAGTTGATATCCGGATAGGGCTCCAGCAGCGCCGCGGTGTGGATCTTGAAGGTGCCGTCCATGAAAATCTTCATTGTGTGGACCTTCAGGTGCTCAGTGTTAAACTCACGGCGGAAGCGCTTGAGCTCCTCCAGCCCCTCCTTCGCCTGCCACGGCGCCGCGATCACATAACAGCCGTCGACATAGATGGGCAGCTTTCCCTGTCTGTCCATCTCCCGCAGACGGGTGTAGACCCGCTCGTGGAGGGCGGCATACCCCGGAATGCCGGCATCAAAGACCGCGTCCACACCGACATCCAGAGAGAAGTCGATCCAGCGCTGCAGCGCCGCGTCGATCTGCTCATCGCTCAGATGTATGGAGCAGTCGAGAATGATGGGCACTTCAGCCGAGCATTCAATGATGCTGCCGGTCAGGTGTCCGTCTTTTCTCTCATAATAGCTGAGTCCGGGCACGGGGTCCGGCGTCTCGTCCGTAATGCCGCGGCTTGCCAGAAGTCTGGAATTTACCCAGATGCTGTGGCCTTCCGCTTCCTGGATCTGGAGCTCGCTGTCCGGGCAGATCGCGTCGAGATCCTCCTTCGTGAGCACTTCGCCGTTCAGGGACTTTTGCTCCATGACAAATCTGTAACGCTCCAGGCCGGGGTTTTCCCGGATCACCTTCGTCATGATGTCCAAGGCTTCCTGCTTTCCGCAGCACGCGATGAGCCCGTCGATCGTCGCGTACTCAAAGCCGATGGGCCAGGTTACATGGACGTGGCTGTCGATGAGACCGGGCATGATGAATTTTCCGCCCAGGTCGGTGATGGGGCCCTCATACGCCGAAAGCCCGGCCTCGTCGCCCACATAGACGAACTTTCCGTCCTTCACCGCAAGGGCGGCGGCCATCGGCTGATTCTTGTCCGCGGTGTAAATCTTCGCGTTCTTGATGATCTGATCTGCCTTCATGGTCATCTCTCCTTTCTTAAATATTGATTTGGGAAACTGTATATCAGATTGATTCGGACGCATCCCCCGCCGGTTCGCCGGGCGGTAAAGCGGCGCTGTCCGGGATCGTGATCGTCACCACGGTTCCGCCGCCGTCGTTCGGCGCGATAGTCAGGCTGCCGCCGCACATGAGCGCAAGCCTTTGACGAATGTTATTCAGGGCAATATGGGGCTCGCTGTCGTCGGCGGGAGAAAACCCGCGTCCGTTATCGGCAATCACGATCTCTGAGCCGGAATCCGTTTTGCGTGTCCGGATAGAGATGGTAAACAGTCCGGCACAAGGGTTCCGGCCGTGTTTGACGGCGTTCTCCACGATGGGCTGCAGGGTCAGCGGGGGTACGCGGAACCAGGTGTGCGGCGTATCATAATCCACGCGCAGGCTGCTGGAGAAGCGGGCCTGTTCGACGGCGAGGTAGGCGCGGGTGTGCTCTAATTCCGAGGTAAACGGGATAGGCTTGTCACTGGCGACCGCGGCAAAGTTTTTGCGCAGATAGGTGGTGAAATCCATGACGATCTGCTGGGCCTGCAGGGGGTCCTGACCGCAGAGACAATAGATGCTCGTCAGGGTGTTGTAGATGAAATGGGGACGCATTTGCAGCACCATGATGCTGGCGCTTTGATGAGCGATCTCCCGCTGCTGTTCAGCGATCTGATGCTGCTGCTCTGCGATCTCCCGCTGCCGACGCAGATCTTGTTCGATCTGGTCCGACAGGATAAGGCTGTACATACACTCGCCGGAGAGAACACAGCAGATATCAACGAGCGGCGTAATATCGGCGAACTGCTGCACGAGCAGAACGCCCGCCATCGGCAGCAGGGTGATGAGGAAAGTGCGGAAGGTCCTCCGGGAAAGCTGCTTTCGGCGCTGCACCACACCCGCGAGATTGAGCAGCGCCGCCGCGACCAGGGGCAGCAGCATGATCGGGTACAAGGGGCCCCGGGAGATACTCTTGGCCGGGGTAATCACAAAGAAAAGATCGGTAAACAGGCTGCTTAGGACCAGAAGGGCATAAATTGTCCACAGACCCGCTACGGTATGGAGGAGCTTGCTCGAGCGCAAATCTTCTTTGCAGCAGTGCAGCAGATACGCCGTCAGCATGGGCACCGGCAGCGCGAGGAGCAGGCATTCCACGGCCACAATGGGCTTGATCGCCGCGCTCGAAACGGGCAGATAGGACATGACCGTACCGACGAGGCAGGAAATGCTGCCCAGCATAAGGACGCCGAAGAATCCCAGGAAGAAGCGCTTGCCCCAGCGGTCGGCCCCGGGCATGACGGCGATGAACCAAAGTCCCATCATACTCAGCAGCAGCGCCGCGCCTATGATGAAGAAGTAGAAAAAATCGATCCAGCTGATCACGCTTCCACGCCTCCCGCCGAAAACGGAATGCGCAGCTTTTTGAGCTGTTCCTTCACGCTCTCCGAAGTCATGGGCTTGAGCATGAAGCCGCGGGCTTCGGTCTTCCACGCGTCAAGGGAGTATTCCGGATAGGCGGTCAGAAACACGACCTTTGTGCTGGGATTGATCTCCAGCAGCGTGTGACAGAGGTCCAGCCCGCTGGCCGTTCCCAGTTCGATATCCAGGACCGCCAGCTCGACCCGGTTCACCTTTGCGTATTCGATCGCCTCCGTCGGCCAGATAAAGCCCGTGATCGTGGCCTTCGGCATGACCTCCTCCAAGACGTTCACGCCGTGGGAGAGGATAATCTCGTCGTCATCCACCATGATGACGTTGGGAACATCGTCGCTCTCCGCCGCAAAATCAAACAGCGTGTTGGCGTCAACGCCGAGACATTTTGCAAGCCGGGGGATCATCGTAGCGTCCGGCAGACGGGTGCCGTTTTCCCAGCGGGCGACTGTGCTGTTGTTGATGAACATCTTGCTTCCGAGCTGTTTCTGTGTAAGCCCTCTTTCTGTTCTCAGCCTCCGCAGGGTTTCCGCAAACAGCGTATTCACAGAATCCCCCCTTTCCGACATATAATTAATTGTAATTGTATATATAGGTAAAAGCAAGCTGACAGGCAATATTTGATTTGCCAATCTGGAAACTTCTTTTCAATCGGGAAATCCTCTTTCCGATTGGGATTCCGTCTGTATCATTTGCAGATGTTAAACGCGGAGGAAGCCGCCAAGACACTCTTCAATCCTGATTTGACTCTCTCACTTTCCTACCGTATAATAGGAGCAGGCATACAGACCTATTCAATTATCACAGGTGACGGATCAATGGATAAGCTCGGCTTCGGCGCCTGTCTGGCCGACGATATGGGCCTCGGCAAGACGATACCGACCGCGCCTTCCGTATCGGGCAAGACAAGAATGTGATGGTACATAAGTTTGTGAGCCGCGGATCGGTAGAAGAAAAAATCGACGCGATGATCGCGTCGAAACGGGAGCTGGCGGAAAATGTGATCGGCTCCGGTGGAGAAAACTGGATCACGGAGCTCTCCAATGAAGAGCTTCTGTCCGTCCTCCGGCTGGATTAAGGCAGGTGCGCTATGGCAAAAAAGAGCTATTGGGATGAGACCTATTACCCCCAGCCGACGGAACAGGAGTTTCGCCGCAATGCGGCGGAAACCGCCCACAAAGCAAGCAAAAAGGGAAAGCTCCTGAACCCGGTGGTGCTGAGCGGACGCAAGATTGCCAAAAGCTGGTGGGGACAGGCCTGGTGCGAAAATCTGGAGCGTTACGCCGATTTTGACACCCGCCTCTCCCGTGGGCAGCGCTATGTGCGCAGCGGCGCGGTGGTGGATTTGCAGATTCAGACCGGTAAAATTCTCGCGCGCGTTCAGGGGACGCGAAAGACTCCCTATAAAGTGGAAATCCGCATCAGTCCCCTTTCCCAGCAACGTTGTGACGAAATCATGGAGCGCTGCAGCACCCGTGTGGATTCACTTGAAAACCTCTTGGCAGGACGATTTCCGGAGGAACTGAAGGACGTTTTTCTCGGTACCGGCGGACTGTTTCCGACGCCGCGGGAAATTTCTTTCTCCTGCAGCTGCCCGGACTGGGCCATGATGTGCAAGCATGTCGCGGCGGCGCTCTACGGCGTCGGGGCGCGGCGCTGGAGGATTTGTTTGGGGTTTTATGAATTAAACGGAGTACACATCTCTGTTCTTATTTGACTAACTGCTTATTGATCTGCCCGGTCTGCTCAATCATAGATTCCCTTCCCCTGGCAGCATTTCTTGAATTTACGCCCTGAGCCGCATGGACAGGGATCGTTTCTGCCGGGTTTCTTTGTCTCGCGGACGAAGGGCGTTTCGCCGCTGTAGGCTACTGTCCCGCGCGGATGGGCTTTTTCCTCAGGATACCGCTTATAAAAAAGGCTGCCGTCGAACCGCTCGGACAGGCGCGCATGTTCTCGCTTGAGCTTTTCATATTGTTCGTCAACATTGTCCGAAGACAGAATCTCACAGTAAGATCTGACATATTCGTAAAAATACGGATAATCGCGCTGTATCGTCGGGATCATTTTAAGGTTCTGCTCGCGCTCCTTCATCAGACACAAAAGCAGATCCAGAACCTCGTAGCGCTGCATACGGCTGTCTCTGTCATCGGGAGGCATCACGGCAGCTGCAAGCATTGTCCAGTCATTGGAGAATGCGGGGTTGGATTCGAGCGCCGTGACCAGCAGCTGGGAGCGCATTCCAAGTGCAAGTTCTTTATCCTGACTGTCTGCTCTGCTCATAAGCTTTGTCAGGAGGGCATCCGCCTTTTTGTAAAGCGTATGTTGACGCAGAAGCTGCGGTCGTTCCGAAACAGCATACAGAAAGGGTGAGGCGAGTTCAAGACCGTAGTCCTTGAGAAGCCGCCTGTTTTCGTGCAGGAACTGTTCATAATCTTCCAGCAGCACGATCATCTCCTGTTGCCCGGAGCAATGCTCGATTTGCCCGCTGTAAAGATAGAGCGCGCTGTCGATGTTGGATTTATCCCATTTTGTCTCCTTCAAAAGCCCGCCGCGCAAGTCGGCCGCCGTTTTGTGGTCGCTGTTTGCGTCTGCTGCGTCGGCATAATCAAGGAGAAAGTCCATACTTCTGTATCCCAATGCATAGGCCTTCTGAAATTCCGGATACGACTTTTTATACCAGCCGCTCTGGTAACAGCCCTCAGCGGCGATGGCATAGGCCTCGTTGAAGTCCGGGGCGATCTGCTGAAGCTTTTTGGCTGTGCCGGCTGCCTTTCGCGGATTGCCCGCACGAAATTGGAGCTTTGCGAGCATACACAGTAAAAACGGATCGTCCGGCATGATCTTCAGCGCCTCGCAGACGCAATCCGCGGCGGCTTTATGATTGTTCCGCTCAAGCTGTCGGTGGGCATGCTCCAGCACATAGAGAACGGTCGGGTCCTCCGGAACAGGAAAGAGCGGCTTCTCCTCAGAAACGGGAGGCCCGTCTTTCAGCATTTCGTAAGCCTGACGGATCTCCTGAAACTTCTCCGGATCTTTTTCCGGCGGGTAGGTTCTCACAAGCCGGAAATATGACCTTTTGATGTCTGCAGCGTCGGCTCCCGGTGAAAGCCCGAGCACCTCATAATAATGCTGATAGTCCTCTTTCATAGTGCCTCCCTGACGTCACTTATGATCTTTCGCAGGAGCTCTCCCGCGGCTTCTGCGTCACCGCCGTCAATGAGTGCCGTTTTCAGTTCGTCCAGGGCTTCCTGCAGGGAGACGCAGAGTTCCTGTGGAATCGGCTCGTTCCCGCTGAGAAGACGCTCCGAAGTTCGGATAAGCGTGCGGTAGGCTTTTGCGCCCTCAGCGTTTTTCCAAATACTCAGATCGCGCTTCTTTTCGGGCCCCTTCGTCATATCGATCTCGATCCCTTTTTCCGTCCCGGTAGAGAGCAGGATCGCCGACACCTTCAGCAGCCCGTTCAAATCATACGAGAAGCTGATGTCCAGCTTTTCCGTTCCGGCGGGTCTGGGCGGGACCTCGTGAATGCTGAATTTTCCCAACTGATGATTATGCGTGGCAATACGGCTTTCGCCCTGATACACCTCCACAATCACCTCTGTCTGATAGTCACTGCATGTCGCGTAGCGCTCTGTCCTTGTGACTGGTATCGTGACATTTCTGGGAATCACGACGCTCATGTGGTCATCATCCTCGCCGTCAAAAGCACGTACGCCGAGGGTGTACGGGTTTACATCCGTCATGATCAGGCCGTCCGCAGGATCGATTTCCCCTGAAATAATTCCTGCCTGTACAGCGGCTCCTTCTGCCACTGCGTATTCGGGATGTACCGCGTGGTGAGGCTCCTTTCCGAGATAGTCAAAAACATCCCGCGCCACCATCGGCATCCTGGTAGAGCCTCCAACAAGGATCACATGATCGATCTCATTTTCCGAGATCCCCGCGTCTGAGAGGACCGTATCCAAAGGCTTGTGCGTGCGCTGTAAAAGTGCACGCGTGAGCGCTTCAAACTGCTCGCGTGTGACAGTCTCATCCAGTTCAACCGGAACTCCGTCCTGGACACAGATCGCCGGGATCAGAATATGACAGGAGTCCCTTTCGCTCAGCGCGATTTTGCACTTCTCGGCTTCGTCCTTGATCCGTGCCATGGCGCGTTTGTCCTTGCGGAGGTTTATTCTGTGCTTGTCCTGAAATCTCTTGAGAAGATATTCCATCAACAGCTCGTCGAAATCCTTGCCGCCGAGCTGATTGTCCCCACCGGATGCCTTTACCTCCAGAACACCGTCAAACATTTCCAGAAGGGTTACGTCGAACGTGCCTCCGCCCAGATCATATACGAGAACATGGCTTTCCTCCTCCAGGTGTTCCAGCCCGTAGCTCAGTGCCGCGGCAGTGGGTTCGTTGAGAATACGTTCAACGGTAAAGCCGGCAAGCTCCCCGGCGCGGATCGTTTCCCGCCGTTGAATGTCGTTGAAATATGCGGGAACGGAGATAACGGCACGATCAACGCTCTCTCCCAGATACTCCGAGGCGTAGGCTCTAACATAAGACAGCAGCCTGGATTGGAGCTCGATTGGGGAATATCGGGTATGCCCGAGTTCTATTGTTTCATCTGTGCCTGTTTTTCGCTTCACTTCGATTGCGGTATTCTCGGGCAGCATCATATACTGTGCCCGTGCCCGCTCTCCGACTACCCAGTTTCCGCTTTCATCCAGCCCGACAGCCGACGGCGTAATGGCCGAGCCATCCGGATTCAAAATCAGCTCTTTTTTCCCGCCGCGATAGATGGCGGCTTCCGTTGTGGACGTCCCAAGGTCAATCCCGATGATGTTCACTCCGAGATACCTCCCCCGATATTATCAGAACTTGTGTCTGTAAGACGATAAGCCGATACCTGCGCCTTTTTCAATATACGGCCCAAGTAGAGATAGCCGCAGGCATAGACCTCTGCCACCACTTGGTCCAGCTCTGGGTCTTGCGTCGGTATTACGTCCACGATCTCATGTACAGCATAATTGACAGGAACCCCTGCCGTACCGGTTACCTGGAAACCAGAAGGCAGCCGGGCTTCCGCAAGCCTCCGCTCCGACAATGTCAGCTGCCGCAGCCACACTTCGGAACCGGTCTCCTCTGCCGCCTTTTGAAGCGCAAACAGCATATCGTGTGTACACATAAGCAATTCCAGCAGAGCCTTTTCTCTTTCCTCGGCATCCTTTTGTTCTCTTCCCGCAGATGCTGACAAGGCAGAAGTCAGCATTTGCAGTTCTTCTTTCTGCTTCTCCCGCAGCTCCTCCCAGCTTTCAATCATGTCCTCGATCACCATGTCGTGACGATTGGCTGCGCTGCTCAATTCTGAAACACGAAGCGCAAGCTGCTCTGAGTTCCGGGCAATGTTCCCTTCTGCGCTCGCCGCGGCTTCTTCCAAAGCCAGAAGGCGCTGCAATATCTGGCGTAAAAGCTTTCTGATCCCAAACATAGAAACAGTCCTTTACAAATCATTTACCATTTTTCTATCCGGCAGCTGTGATGCTTGAATTCGGGATGGTCAGCAGGCAGATCCCGGTTATAGTTGATGCCGATCACCAGGATGTTTCCCTTATAGTGCTCAAACCTGTCAAGGTATTTCTGCCGCCTGATCTGATCCATGGCGATGTCCGCACTGTGTCCGTATTTCAGTTCGATCAGCAGTGTGGGCTTTTCAGCATACTGAGGTGCCGGCAGATAGGCCACATCCGCATAGCCCTTGCCGGTGTCCAGTTCCAAGATCGTGGTGTAATATTTTCTGGCAGCGTAATAGGCCAGTTGGATTCCATAGCTCAGGGCAGCTTCCTCGTTGTAGGTCTTGTTTCCGGCCTGATTATGCGCGTCCTCGACCAGTTCCGCCACCTTTTCTTCATCGCCGTTCCATGTGGCTTTCAGGAGCTCCTGCGAAGTCTCAAAGGATTTGAAGGTGCTGACCCACTCCCTGCCCTTCGTCGAGGTCTTAAATTCGTCCAGAATTTCCCGGTTGGGTATGAAGACCTCGCTTCGTTCATCATCAAAGCCGAGATAGCCCAGGTGGATCAGGAGCGACAGCACGTCATCCCGGCCTGTGAACGTGGTCATGTCGTTCTGATACGTCGAGGTGTCGATCGCCAGCCGCCCGCCGTCCATAAGCAGCGCTACCGCATCCTTCAGGCCGTCGTAATCTTTTCGGATATATTCCGCCAGCGCTTCATAGGTTTCGGTTTTGTTCCAATAGTCCTTGATAACTCCCGTGGTCATGGATTCCACGACCGAGAGCGGGCTGTACAGCGCATATCTGTTCGCCGTCGGTGACTGACCTGTTGTTTTCAGTTCTTCATGATTTGGATCAGGCGGTATGATGTCACTGACTACATATCCGTCATACCAGTCCTTCATGCGGGCGTAATCCCGGCCATATCTGCTGCACAGGTTCTCTACTTCCTCTTCCGTAAAACCGGTGTATGGTGCAAGCTGGCGCGGAGCCATCATGGAGTATTCCGTGAACATATTCAAGGCCGAGTGCTGGCCGTATTTCTTGATCGGCAGAATGCCGGTCATGTACGCAAGGGCTACATGTCTGTTATCCTTCAACAGATCCCGCAGATAATCCAGATACTCCGTCTGACCGTCTTTATCGTCCGGACGTTCCCTGAAAACCGCGTCCCATTCATCTATGACGATAACCACCCGTCTGTCCATCCCTGAATAAACATCATCGATCGTCTGTATCAGGTCATTATTGCTCATGATATCGGCATCCGGGTAAGCCCTCCTGTAGTCTCTGATCACCAGCTTCTGCATATTGGTGAGCGCTTCGCTTACCGTGATCCGCGTCTTAAAGAACCTCGTCATCACGAGGTGGATTACATCAAATTTCCCGAGATATTTGTCCCAACCGGATACATCAGCCAGCTTTCTTTTTTCAAACATGTCACGGCTGTCCGCACATCTGTCATAATAGGCGCAGAGCATATCCGCGGCAATTGTCTTGCCGAATCTGCGCGGACGGGAAACGCTGACAAAGCGCTGTTGTGTATTTACAACGCTGTTTATATACTGTATCATTTCTGTTTTATCTACAAAGATTTCAGAATTTACAGCCATCTGATAAGCCGCTTTACCCGGATTCAAATAGGTCCCCATCTGAAACGCCTCCGTGTGTCCGTTCTTTTGATGCGATTATAATTGCTTTCCCGCTTCATTTCAAGAGAAATCAGGCTTGTGTATTCGTTAAAGAAGACCAGCCGAATGGGCGAAGACTGTCGCCTTTCTTGCTTGTGCGCTTTTTGTTTCACAACCCGAACAGGAAATCATCCAGATCCTGCAAGGCTTCCCGCAGTTTGGGATCCTTTTCCCTTTCGATCGCGCGCTCAAGGAAGACAGCGTCGTCATCTGTTCCGACGGCGCTCATATCATACGATAATTCAAGTAAATAGGAAAGCCTTTTGCTTTTTGCCGATTTATGGCTCATGCAGTATCTTTCTATAATGATTCGGGATAGTTCGTTCATTCTCAAACAAACTCCTTCACTATATCATTTTTCCCAGCGTATCGTGAATTGAAGTTACAGCTATCTGCCTTATGCCTCATTATACACGTTGGTGATGGAAATACGCAAGAGGATATGGAATCATAATGCCCTTGTGCAGAGGCTCCCGCGGCACAGCAACACCGACATCACGCGGAGACATATCGGGATTGAGCAAGGGGCGGGTCGAGCAAACCATAGAGGATCATGCAGAACTCATATAGTTTTTTCGCCAAAACCGTACTTCTGCCGGTGGTGCTTCATATATTCTTCCCTCTTGGGATCGACAATTCTGAGTTTCATGGATTTGTCGATCCCAAGTTCTTTTTGCTGCTGTTCTGAAAACCTGTCTGCCATCAGGATTGATCCGTCTTCGGAAAAAGAGATGAGTCCCAAATCAAACAGATTATGAAGATTGGGTGTCAGAAGCAATCCGTTATAGGGGCTGATACATTCAGCGTTCCTAGTGCAATCCTTCCAGCTCTTGATATGGGCCGCCTCTAAAATATCAGCCAGAGAGCATCCGGTGACGGCGCAGCAGCCATCCCAATACGCGACTGTCTTTTCCCTAAACTCGGTTTGATTCAGTCTTACCTTCATTGAGGATAGGCGCTCCTGCTTCCCGGAGGTATCTGAAATCCATTCTGTATTGAAAATGAGATTGTATACATGGTGATATCCATGCTTTTCTCGGAATTATTGGTCTTTCATTTTATCTAGGGCAACACCGCGCAATCAGCCTTCGGCGCCTCCCGGAAAAATTGTGCCCTGACTTCGTCCCTTTTTCTTGAAATACACAAAGTATTCCTGCAAAAAGCTGCCATCGTCAGAACCCAATTTTTCTTGGAATTCGCTCTCGCCGAATTATGCGGTATTGCCCTAGAATTACAAATGATTTTCACCCCTGTTGCGTTCTTACGAACACAGCAGGGGCAGTCTTTTAGTACAGATCATCTAAATGAATGAAAATCATATGATCCGTTGGCTCACATTGAAACCCGGACCGGGAGAAAAAGCCGTATTTATAGCAGTTTAATCCCGTGGCCCGTACCTGTTTGATTTCCTCATGGATCATTGCAAGGGATACCGGCTCTCTACGGAACTTTGATTCATAGAAGATATAGCCGAGGGGATCCTCTGTCACAGTATCGAATTCTCCGTTGCTGCGTGTCTTCGGATCATCGTAATAATACTTGCCGATCTTATCAAAGGGAGGCTCAATTTCCCCGGCGCGATTCTGCCGGATTAGATACTGTTTGCAGATGTTCTCAAAAATCCGGGGAACATACTGCGTCTCAAAGTCTTCACTGATATACCGGTCATAGAAGACATCTTCGTCCAGTACATTCCGTTGCGAAAGGAAGCGGAAGATGTAGCGATAGTAAAACAGCGACAGGTTATCCACGATGAAGTAGCCGGATTTGCGGCGGTTGTCCGCATCGTTGATCGGGGCCTGCTTCTCCACGACCTCCATGCGAATCAGCTTCTCCAGTACATCCACCAATGTCGGACCACTTGAAACATGGGACTGTGACAGGAGATCGCTGTATTTAGAAAAGCCCTTGGACAAAGCTTCAAACACTTCATTCGCATTTGCGATCTTCGAGATCTCCGATTTCAAATACATCGAGACTTCGTTTTCCAGACGAGCGCCTGGCGCCGAGATCAGTTCCTGAATATTTTCCCGCACAGAAAGCGCCGGATCGACCAGTCGATTGTAATACGGGATTCCTCCAAACACGCTGTAAATCCGCACCTTATCCTCGGAAGAAAAATTGGGATAGAACATGGCCGATTCATAGTAGTCCATCGGCTTCAGGTCTATCGCCAGATCCACGCGGCCATACAGGGGATTCTCCCGTGCCAACAGTGACTTCATAATCTCCACATAGGAGCCGCAGAGCACCAGCTTGAGATGGGTCGTATCCTTGTACCTGTCGATCAGGGACTGGAGGATGCTGTCAATACCTGTGACGGTTTCTCTGAGATAGGGATACTCGTCCAGCACAAGAATCAACTGTTCTTTTTCGGCGCGCTGAAACAGATAATCCAGAAGCGTTTCCATGCTGCCGAAGCCCAAGGTGGGGAGGCCGAAGTTTTCGGAGATCAGTGTAGAAAGACTTTCCACATTGTTCATCTCCGTCGTCTGCTTGCACTCGTAGTTCAGCTTTGGAACATCTTGTGACAAAAGGCATTGCTTGATCAGCTCGCTTTTGCCGACTCTTCGCCGGCCATAGATCAACGTGACCTGCAATTCGTTTTTTGCTAAAACCCGTTTTAGCTTCTTCTGCTGTTGCTCGCGCCCGTAGAACTTCATTTAACTCGGTCACCTCCGACTCGGTTTTGATCGAATTAAATATAGCACAATAGGGATCAACGTGCAAGGATTCGTTCGGCAAAAAACGTGTCGGCTTTTGCTGAATAAGTGATATAACCATCAATCCTATGGCCGGTTTGAAAGCGGATGCCAGTCATGAGGGAATGCAAAGAGCTCTCGTATCGTGAAATGAAGCCACAGCTATCTGCCTTATGCCTCATTACCCAAACTTCAGCGCTTCAAATACTGTCTGTCTGATCTCTGTGTCCGTTATGAGATGGTTTCATCGCGCAGCAGCCAGTCCAGTCCGCGCGGCAGATACGCATTCCAAAAGCTCCAGAAGTGTCCTCCGGGACCCTCTTCATAGCGAAAGTCCGCCTTCTGTTCCGCCAGAAAGCTTCTGAACTTCTGGTTGCAGGAATACAGGTGGTCCTCCGTGCCGATGGCCATATAGATGGCGGGGATCTGTTTTCCCTTCAAGCAGCGGTACTGCCACTCCGGGTTGCGGTCTGACTCGAGCAGGCTGTCGGGATCTCCGAAAATGTCGCGGAGCATGGCATTCGGTATAACGCCGTCCTGTCTCCCTTCGGCGATCGCATGGATGCGCAAGGCAGCAGAGAGCGCAACGCAGCCGGAAAAGCGCTCCGGATAATTCAGCGCCGTGTGCAGCGCCCCGTAGCCGCCCATAGACAGCCCGCCGATCAGGGTATCCTCCCGTCGATTGCAATAGCCGAAGACCTTCTGTATGTAATCGGGGAACTCTTCACCGACAAAGCTTCCCCAGTCACCGCCGGGATAGCCCCGATCAAGATAGAAATTGTTCCCCGCGGCGGGTATGAAAACCGCAAGGTTGTACTGGATCGCCATATCCTGAGCTACACCGCCATAAAGCCAGTCCGTATCCGTGCCGGTCAGGCCATGCAGAAGTATGAGCGTCTTTGTCGGGCGGTCATAATGCCGGGGCTCCCTGACCTCCGCCATCTCAACGTCATTGGGCAGCACAAAACTGAAGCTTGCGTGCTGCATGATGGTCTGTGCGTGAAACTCCATTCTTCCAGATGCCATAGCTGAATCCGCCTTTCTTTTTCCATCAGCGTTGGAAATACGCAAGAGGATCCTGTCTCGATTCAAGGACGTGTGTTAACAGGCTTTACAAAACGCCCGGACTGACAGCAAACCATTCTTTGATCTGCCGTTCCCGTTCTTCCAGCGTTTCGCACGGCCGCGGCGGCTGGCCGGAATCAAGCCTGTAAAACGTTGACTCGATCGGCTCCGGCCTGTGGTACAGATAGCCCTGTGCAAGCTCACAGCCGATTTCCTTGAGGAAATCTCTGTGCTCTTCCGTTTCCATTCCCTCCGCCAGTGTGTGGATGCCCAGCTCCCGCGCAATCTCCGTCATGGCTTTCATAATGCGCCGGTTCGCGCCATCCAGATTTTTCAGAAAATCCATATCGAATTTGATGAGATCCACCTCGAAGCGGCTGAACACATTCAGTGATGAATAGCCGCTGCCGAAGTCATCGAGCCAGATGTGGAAGCCCTTTTGCTTCAGCCGTCTCAGCTGCTCCCGGAACCGTTCGGTACCGGTCGCCAGATCCTGCTCTGTGATCTCTATGATCAGGGCCTTTGGCTCTATACCCGGACAATGCTTCTCGTAAATATGTTCAAGCTCGGTGGGGATATCCACATAATCAAAATCCTGCGCCGAAAAATTGACCGATACAGGGAGAAGCGGCAAGCCGCGTTCCGCTCTGCGCGGCATATCCCTGCACACCTGCTCCGCCATATAGAGGTCAAGCTTATGCAGCAGATGGTACTTCTCAAGCACCGGAATAAATTCACCGGGCGAAAGGATGCCTCTGATCGGATCCACCCAGCGGGCCAGTGCCTCCGCAGCGGTCCCTTTCCCGGTCGCTACCCTTGAAATTGCCTGATAGTAGACCTTAATCCAGCCTTTTTTCAGTGCCTGATCAATGTTTTCAACGATATACCGCTGGTTCCAGAAGCGGTCCTCCAGAGCTCTGGAGTGAAAGCAGCAAACCCGGTTCATGTCGGTTCCGATCGATTTCAGGGCGTTTCTCGCATAGTCGACCGCCAGGGCCACCCGTTCCCTGTCCTTGAACACATAGGCCCCTGCTTTGATTCCCGTGGTATTGCCCTCAGCGTCCTTCTGGACCCGGCTGTCAACCGTCACGATCGTCTTTGCCGTGAATTCTTCATCTTCAAAGGCATCCAGCAAAATAAAATGATCGTCCGGCCCGCGCATGATCAGCGCGTCGGGAAACGCGGCTTTCAGATTTTCAGCGATCAGCCGCAGCAGATCATTTCCCTTTTTGTGTCCATACAGGCTGTTATAAAAATGCATGGAGATTACATCCGTATAGATGAGAACCGGCGTCCTCCCCATCGTGCGCAGGGCATGGACCCGCTCATCTGCGAATTGGTTCAGATAGTTGAGGTTCGGCAGTCCCGTCAGCGGATCTGTGTAGAACTGGTCGGTCCGATACAGATGGTAGTCCTTCTCTGTCCCCGCCATGGCGTCCAGATTTTCCGTCAGATCCGCATAGCTGAGCAGCGCAAGTTCCGTCCCATCCGGCATGATCTGCCACTTGCCGATGGCGTGGATCGCATGATATCCGTCCGCATGTTTTGTGCGAAAGACGAGATCATATCCGCCGCGATGATTGGCAAACTCCTCGCTTACCCGGACGACTCTGCCCACATCATCGGGATGCAGGCGCTCAAACTGTCCTTCCCGGAACCACTCCATCGCATGGGCACGATCCATATTTACCAGCTCGCAAAAACCATCGGAGACAAGGAGCGGGATCACTTTTCCGTCTATGAGCTCGTCGTAGACAAACGCTGACGGCTGAGATTCATAAGCTTTTCTCAGATTCTCGGGGAACTGGTACATTTGGAGGCTCCCTTCTTTATACTGTCGGTTTACCTGTGTATGCTTTCTATAGCGGTCTCGTATCCATCCTTCAATGTATTGCCATACATTTAATCCTTTTTCAGTATTGTACACTATCGCGCAGGGGAATTCAAGCTCTTCCGACAAACTTAGTACGATAACCTGGTAATATTTTTGCAGCTTTATCGGGCTCCTGTGCCATCACAGCGCACCGCGATCCGGTTTTCCCTATGCTTCCGCTTCCCGGGACCATACCGGCGCAGAATCGCGTCAGGCTGCCGTGCGGCCATGCCGTTGATGTCACAGTGATGTGAAGTACATTCATTCCGCCCGGAAAGTTTTTCATCAGGCCGCCGCAAAGATATTGCATAACGGAGAAAGCCATGGTATTATATAAAATAAGGGAAAATATGCTGAAAAATTGTCTTTTTTGGGAGATGAGACAGAATGAAGCAGTTTCAAGCGGTCTATAGGGATCGCGCGTCCTTTCTTCTTGCTGTGACGGAGTGGAAGGTCTGGCGCACCACGCATTTTGCCGGTCAGGTGCTGATCCATATTTTTTCCGACGGTGCCGATGATGCAGACGTCCAGGCTGCCAGGCAGATTGTGGAACAGGTGATGCCGGATGCCGCCTGTATGGGCGCTTCCGCCTCCGGCAACATCTATGAAGGAAACATTACAACCGAGAAGCTGGTCATCACCTGCACGATCTTTGAACGCGCCGACAGCTTTGTGCGTACCCGTCTCTTTTCCATTGAAAACAGAGACGCAGGCACCCTGCGGGCGGCGCTGCGGGAAATGAAAGATGAACTCGCGGATGTGAAAGCGGCAGAGGTCATTATGACCATTGATACCATTCCGATCCGTGAGGTCTGTGCCGTTCTCCAGGAAGAGATCCCCGAGGAGATTCCGATCTGGGGCGGCGGGGCTTTCGGAGACAATCTCTTTACGGCTTATATTTTTGAGAAGGGGCAGGCAGCCAATACCCACGGCATCGTACTGGCAATGATGGGCGGCGAGGATTTCCACATTATGAATTCCTGCGTCATAGGCTGGCGCCCGCTGGGCTCAGCGCTGAAGGTGACGCGGGCGGAGGGGAAAGTTCTGCACGAGCTGGACGGCATACCCGCTTATCAGATATATCAACACTATCTGAGCATTCCGAATGACGAGCACTTTTTCTATAATGCGCTGGAGTTTCCCTTTGCCGTGAGCCATCAGGATCATATTCTTCTTCGCCACGCTCTTGCATGTCATGATGACGGTTCTCTGGATATGAGCACAGATATCCCGGAGGGCAGCATCCTGCACCTGACCTACGGCGACCCGGATACGATCATGCAGAATGTTTCGCTCTGCGCCAAGCAGATCCGTACATTTGCACCGCAGGTCATCTCGATCTTTGACTGCTTTGGAAGGAAGAGCTTCTGGGGCGGCACGGAAGGAAGCCGTGAGACGAGGCCCCTGCATACGCTGGCTCCGACCTACGGGTTCTGCACAGCAGGAGAGTTGATCCGACGTAAGGGCAGTATGGACCACCATAATCTCTCCCTCGTAGTTGCCGCGATGCGAGAAGGCGGTACGGACGGGCGGATCATGCCGGCAGCCCAGGAAGAGGTCAGGCAGAATGAGTCCAGTATGTCGATGGTCAGCCGCCTGGTAAACTTCATCAACACGGCCACCGCGGAGGTCATTGAAGCCAACGGACGGCTTTCGGTCATGGCGATCACGGATCAGCTGACAAAGCTGTTAAACCGCGGAGAGATTCAGCGACGAATCATCGAACGCATCCGGGAGAACAGCGCCGCACCGGTCGGTGAAAACGCAACCAGCCTTGTCATGATCGATCTGGATGATTTCAAGCATATCAACGACACCTACGGTCATAACGAGGGGGACCAGGTATTGATCGGCGTATCCTCCGAGATCATGGCAGCACTGGATGAGCTTGGGAACGGGGCGATCGGCGGCCGCTGGGGCGGTGAGGAATTCATGCTCATGCTGCCGGGCGCGACGCTGGAAGACGCTGCGGACTTTGCGGAGTCGCTGCGCCTGCGGATCGGGAAGCTTCGTTTTGCGCTCTGCGGCAGTGAGACCGCGAGCTTCGGCGTGGCCAGGGTATTGCCGGGCGAAGAGGCAGACCCTCTGATTTTGCGTGCGGATGTAGCACTGTATGTTGCCAAAAAGCTTGGGAAAAACCGTGTCAATTGTTCCGACAACAGCACGGAGCAAAAAGCAGAATAGATGGTCGGCATGGTTCCCGTGAAGCTTTCCCGTTTGTCGCAGCAGACGGCGATATCTGCCATGACGGGTGCCGCATAGTCGCTGCCGCCGCGACACGCTGAACACAAGTATCATATAGAAAACATTGGAAGAGGGCTCCGATTTTGATTCTTTGTTCAAAATCGGAGACCTCTATATTCATGTCAGATCTTAACGGCCAGACCGCTTCAGCCGATCCGCCAGCTCATCCGCGTTCATGCCATGGACAGCGCAGCCCATCTCCGGCGTTTCCACATGACTGACCGGGCAGCCCATACAATGCATGCCGTCACTTCATTTTCTTACCGCAGAAATATACTTCGCGCGGCTTATTGCAGCTGATGCCCTCGGGGTCGGCGGTGAGCAGGTCGTTGTCGAAGACCAGGAAGTCCGCGTCCTTGCCGACGGTGATGGGGCCCTCATACGCCGCAAGTCCGGCCTCGTTACCCACATAGACGAACTTGCCGTCCTTCACCGCCAGGGCGGCGGCCATCGGCTGATTCTTGTCAGAGGTGTAAATCTTCGCGTTCCTGATGATCTGATCTGCCTTCATGGTCATCTCTCCTGTCTAAATATATTTATTCGAAAATTGGATATCAGGTTGATTCAGACGCATACCCCGCCGGTTCGCCGGGCGGTAAAGCGGCGCTGTCAGGAATCGCGATCGTCACCACGGTTCCGCTGCCGTCGTTCGGCGCGATGGTCAGACTGCCGCCGCACATGAGCTCGAGCCTTTGACGAATGTTCTTCTTTGCAGCAGTGCAGCAGATACGCCGTCAGCATGGACACCGGCAGCGCGAGAAGCAGGCATTCCACGGCCACAACGGGCTTGATCGCCGCGCTCGAAACGGGCAGATACGACATGACCGTACCGACGAGGCAGGAAATGCTGCCCAGCATAAGGACGCCGAAGAATCCCAGAAAGAAGCGCTTGCCCCAGCGGTCGGCCCCGGGCATGACGGCGATGAACCAAAGTCCCATCATACTCAGCAGCAGTGCCGCGCCTATGATGAAGAAGTAGAAAAAATCGATCCAGCTGATCACGCTTCCACGCCTCCCGCCGAAAACGGAATGCGCAGCTTTTTCAGCTGTTCCTTCACGCTCTCCGAAGTCATAGGCTTGAGCATGAAGCCGCGGGCTTCGGTCTTCCACGCGTCAAGGGAGTATTCCGGATAAACGTGGAGGAAGCCGCCAAGACACTCTTCAATCCTGATTTGACTCTTTCACTTTCCTACCGTATAATAGGCGCAGGCATACAGACCTATTCAAATATCACAGGTGATGGATCAATGGATAAGCTGTCCTTTCTTATAACGAAACAGGGCTTTCGCGTCGACGAGGCGGTGACGGCAACAGGCACGGAGTGCAAGCGCTGGAAAAGCCTGTTTGATGGCGCTCCCTACAGCACCTTGTATGAGCTTGCTTTCCAGCCGCGCCCTTCCTGCTTTGATGCGGCAGGTTCGTTTCTCTGTCAGCTGGCGGAACGCTTCGCGGACGAGCTGTTCTCCCTTCCGGAGTTGGAGCTTTCACGGGAAAATACTGTACTCGCCCCCGGCGAAGAATCCATAGAGATTCTGCTGAACTCCGTTCCCTTTGTTCTCGGCGCGGAGTTTGTGACAAAAAGCTGGCTTAAAAGGCAATACAAAAAGCTGCTGGCCATTTTTCAGTCTGAGATCAAAGACTATCCCGGCAAGGTTGCCCTCTATCTGTCGGAGAAAAGTCAGAAGCTTCAGGTGCCGGAGCGCGTCTTTTTCCATCTTGTGGAGAATAAAAACGACAAGGAATTTCCCTTTGCTTTTCTTGCCACCTACGCGACGACGGCTGAGAACGGAAGGGTACGCCACGTCCCGCTCCAGTACGCCCTCACAGAGTACCGGGACGAGCGTCAGAAGCTGCTGGAGCTTTTGGGCTGTCTGAACCGGGCGGCGGAGGTCTCTCGGCTGATCGGCGGCTTTGTGGACAGCGGCGAGCTCTTCCATCCCCTGCGGATGAGCGCGGAGGAGGCTTATCGGTTTTTGCTGGATGTCCCGGCATTGGAAAGCACCGGGATTCTGTGCCGGATTCCCAACTGGTGGAAAAAGCGCAGCAGCGCTGTTTCTGTTTCCGTCAAGATCGGTGAGACCGCCCCTTCCCTGCTTGGTCTTGATTCTTTACTGCATACTGTTCCAAGCCTCACTGTCGGCGGCGTTCCGCTCAGCGATGAGGATATCCGTCTTCTTCTCCAGCAGACCGAGGGGCTTTCCTTCATCAAAGGCCGCTGGATCGAAGTAGATCACAGACGCTTGCGTGAGCTTCTGGCGCAGATGGAAGGGCAGGAGGGAGAAATCACCCTTCTTGATGCGCTGCGGATGGGACTCTCCTCCCCCGCTGACCATGAGCGTGGCTTCGACGTGGGGCCTGTCATCACCAACGGCAAATGGCTGGGCGGTCTGCTGCAATCGCTCCGGACGCCCTCAAAGCTCAAAAACGTGCCAGTCGCCCCCGGCTTTCGCGGTGAGCTTCGTCCCTATCAGCAAACAGGCTACAGCTGGCTGCTGCAAATGGATAAGCTCGGCTTCGGCGCCTGCCTTGCCGATGATATGGGTCTGGGCAAAACCATACAGATTCTGGCATTTCTCGAAAAGCTGCGCGAGGATAAGCCGACGGCTCGCAACCTGCTGATCGTCCCCGCCTCCCTGCTTGGAAACTGGCAGAAGGAAGCGCAGCGCTTTGTCCCGGACATGACTGTTGATGTGCTGCACGGCGTCAGCTCTTCGTCGCTGGCTTTGCGCTTTGCCGATTCGGAAGCCTTCCTCACCGTGACAAGCTATCGCATGGCCGCTTCCATAGAAGCTTTGCAGGAGCGTGTCTGGGACTGCGTGATCCTGGACGAGGCTCAGGCTATCAAGAATCCCTCCACCCAGCAGACGCGGCAGATCAAAAAGCTCAAATCCTGTATGCGCATTGCCATGACGGGTACGCCCATTGAAAACGATCTCAGTAATCTATGGTCGCTGTTCGATTTTCTGGACAAAGGTCTTCTGGGTTCCTCCGACGAATTTCGCGCCTTCTGCCGTCGGCTGGAGGAGCACCCGGAGGGCTACGCGAAGCTCAAGAGCATGATCTCCCCTTTCCTGCTGCGGCGCGTCAAGACCGATAAGAAGATTATTCCCGACTTGCCCGACAAGCAGGAGCAGGTGGAATATGTGGAGTTAAGCAAAAAGCAGGCGGTATTGTACCGGAAGCTGATCGCGGACACGCAGGAAAGGCTTTTGCAGAGCGAGGGCATCCAGCGAAGGGGTATGGTACTGGCACTGATCCTGCATCTCAAGCAAATCTGCAATCATCCGGATCAGTATTTGGGTCTGGAGGAATACAGCCCCGCTCAGAGCGGCAAGTTTGAGATGCTGCGGGAGCTTGCCGAGACGATCTATGCCAAGCGCGAGCGCGTGCTGGTCTTCACCCAGTTCAAGGAGTTGACCGGAGCGCTGGACGATTATCTTGCGGAAATCTTTCACATGCGCGGCGGCGTGATCCACGGCGGGATCCCCGTCAGGGAGCGCAATCAGATCATCGAGCGCTTCCAGAGCGAGGAATACATGCCCTATCTGGTGCTGTCAGTTCGGGCGGGAGGAACGGGTCTGAATCTCACAAAGGCAAACCACGTCATTCACTTTGACCGCTGGTGGAATCCTTCGGTGGAGAATCAGGCTACCGACCGTGCCTTTCGCATTGGGCAGGAGAAGAATGTGATGGTACACAAATTCGTGAGTCGCGGATCGGTGGAAGAAAAAATCGACGCGATGATCGCGTCGAAGCGGGAGCTTGCGGAAAACGTGATCGGCTCCGGCGGTGAAAGCTGGATCACGGAGCTTTCCAACGAAGAGCTTCTCTCCGTTCTCCGTCTGGATTAAGGCAGGTGCAGTATGGCGAAAAAAAGCTATTGGGATGAGACTTTCTATCCCCAGCCGACGGAGCAGGAGCTTCGTTACAACGCGGCGGAAACCGCGCGGAAAGCAAGTATGAAGGGACGGCTCCTGAACCCGGTGGTACTGACCGGGCGAAAAATTGCCGCAAGCTGGTGGGGGCAGGCATGGTGTGAAAACCTGGAGCGCTACGCCGATTACGAGACCCGCCTCTCCCGCGGGCAGCGTTATGTACGCAGCGGCGCGGTCGTGGATTTGCAGATTCAAACCGGCAGAATCCTTGCCCGGGTCCAGGGGACGAGAAAGGCACCCTATAAAGTGGAAATCCGCATCAGTCCCCTTTCCCAGCAGCGCTGCGACGAAATCATGGACCGTTGCAGCACCCGTGTGGATTCTCTCGAAAATCTGCTGGCCGGACATTTTCCGGAGGAACTGAAGGATGTTTTTCTCGGCGAGGGCGGACTGTTTCCGACACCTCGGGAAATCTCCTTCTCGTGCAGCTGCCCGGACTGGGCCATGATGTGCAAGCACGTAGCGGCAGCGCTCTATGGCGTCGGGGCGCGGCTGGACGCGGATCCCCTCCTGTTCTTCACCCTGCGCGGCATTGAAACGACACGCTTTGTCGATGTGGTCATTGCCAATCGCGTCGAAAGTATGCTTTCCAACGCGGACAAGCCAAGCCCCCGGATCATACAGGGCGCAGCGCTGGATGATCTGTTCGGGATTTTATGAATTGAACGGAGTACGTGTAATGGAAATAAGCAAAAAGGATTGGATGCTTTTCAGCGAGCGGATCGGTGTATGGCAGGAATCATATATGGAACGCCTCGCGCAGGAATATATTCAGATCTTAAGCTCTGAGAAAGCCGGAAGCTAAAAATTTTGGGAATTGGAAAAACGCCTGCGTGCTGATAAAAAGAGTCCCGGGGTTCAGCTTAGACTTAGCAAAGGAAACGTCCCATCTGATCTTGCCGGGCTTGTCTCCGCCGGTGTGATTTCATGGGAAGCTTTGGACGGTTTCAGCGAAGAATTGAAGGATTGTCTACTTGACGGGGAGCAGTTCAAGGCCCTTGCCACATACAAAAAGAGCTGACTTAACATACAAACAGGCGCACAGAAAAGCTTTTATCAAGGATTTCTGTACGCCTGCTTCATATAAAGCTGTTGCAGCTTATTGACCTGCTCATGGGTTTTCAAACATGCCTTCGATCAGTACGCTGAGATAATCACGCCGTCCATACAGGATTCTGTCAATGCTGATGTCAGCGCCGTTAATGCGATAAAAGCTCAAATAGTCGCCCGTGACAAGAAAGCGATAGCCCGCATCCACATCGGCAATGGAAGAGAGCGGCGGGCCCAGCTCCGGAAAAACCGCAAGCTGATCGATGTCCGCTGTAATTGCGTCAATGATCTTGACAGCAGCATCCACGTTTTGATACTCGTCAATATAGTAATCCCATATTGTGTCCAAATCCCGGCGAGCCTTTACAGAATAGTGAAGCTTAACCTTCCTTTGCTCTTGCACGGAAATGCGCCCTCACTTCCTCCGGGCTCAGCCAGCCCTCTGTCTCACCGGAAATCCGGCCCTTTTCCAGCTCACTCAGAAGCTTGAGTGTCGCCTGCGATTTTTCGTAGTCGTGAATATCCACGATCGCATAGCGGCCCCGCCCATTTTTCGTCAGAAATACGGGTGCCCCGACAGCCACATCGTTCAAAACCTCGCTGTAGTTGCGAAGATCAGAAATCGGTTTGATGTTTGGCATCATGCTCAACTCCTTTCCAAACTCAGTATATCCAATACTGCTGTAAAATTCAACATCAAATTTTACACGGCATATTCCTCTATGGCCTATAATGATCTGATCCAGGATACCAACATCATCCGGTCCATGTCCCGCGCCGGTAAACCTACGGACAACCCCGTCAACGAGGCGCTGAACGGCAGGGCCAAGGAAGAGCTCTTCATTGGTGAGTGCCGCAGCCTGGATGAGGTCAAAAGTGTTCTTGACCGCTATGTGAAGTTCTATAACGAACAGCGCCCCTGCTATGTCGTTGGATACGATACTCCCGTCAATTACCGTAAGCGTTATTACAAGGGTGAGCTTGAGAGAAAAAATAGTTCAATTGCAAAAATTAGTTATGTATTTGCGAACAAAATCTTAACTAGTTCTTTAGAAAAAACGGACGCCGGAAGATAAATCCATGTTGTAAAAACGGTCAAAGTGTGCTATGCTCTCTTTAGCATTTCATGCGGAGGTACCATATGATCAAACGAAAAATTGAAAACCGCATTCACGAGTTCTATAAAAAGGACAAAAAGGCATTGCTAATTACCGGAGCGCGGCAGGTCGGCAAGACCTATATCATTCGGGAAGTGGGCAAAGCTGACTTTGAATCTTTTATTGAGATCAACTTTCTGGAAAATCGTACTGCGCAATCGCTGTTTGAAAATGCAAGAAGCAGTGCGGATATTTTGCTGCGTATTTCTGCGATCACAGATCAGCCGCTGATTCCCGGTAAGACACTGATCTTTTTTGACGAGGTACAGGAATGCAAAGAGATCGTCACCGCTATCAAGTTTCTTGTAGATGAGGGAAGCTATCGCTATATTCTCAGCGGTTCCCTGCTTGGTGTGGATTTGAAAGACATCCGTTCCGCGCCTGTCGGATATATGGATATCTTTGAGATGTATCCCCTGGACTTTGAAGAGTTTGCATTGGCCAGCGGTGTATCAGAGCACGTGATTGACAGTTTGCGTAATTCTTTCAGCTCATACACACCGGTGGACGCCATCGTACACGAGAAGATGATGGATCTTTTCCGCTTGTATCTGATCGTCGGCGGGATGCCCTCCGTCGTGGCGCGTTATCTCGCCACCAACAATCTGCAGGAGGTCACACAGGAGCAGCGTGCGATCCTGGCCCTGTACCGCCAGGACATTGCCAAGTACGATCCAAATAACAAACTGTACCTGGAAGATATTTTCGCACTGATTCCAAGCGAACTGAACAGCAAAAACAAACGGTTCATACTTAAGAACCTGAATGAGAATTTCAAATTCTCCCGTTATCAAAACAGTTTTCTTTGGCTGAAGAACGCCGGCGTTGCACTGCCGACCTTCTGCGTGACGGAGCCGACCGTGCCGCTGATGCTGAATAAGAGTGCCAATCTCTTTAAGCTGTTCCTTTCGGATGTGGGACTCTTGGCCTCCATGTATATGGACGGAATCCAGCTCAAGCTGCTGAACCGGGAGAAGGATATCAACTTCGGCTCCATATATGAAAATGCAGCCGCGCAGGAGTTGAAGGCGCACGGCTACGATCTCTATTATTTTAACAGCAAGAAGCAAGGCGAACTTGATTTCGTGATTGAGCGCGGCGGAGATGTGCTTCCCATTGAAATCAAATCCGGCAAAGATTATCAAAGACATGCAGCTTTGGATAATGTGATGGGAAACAAGGATTATGCGATCCCTGTAGCTTTTGTGTTCCAAAACGACAACGTCAGTGTCAATGGCAGGATCGTGTATCTTCCAATCTACATGCTCATATTTTTACAGAAAGAAGAGCCTTTGCTACCGCAGATTTATAAACTGAATCTGGATGGACTGAAATAAACCCATTAGAGGCTCTGATACTTTTTCTTGAATAAATACTTTAATCAAGAATGCCGCAGTTCCTGCGGCTTTTTCAGCGCAGGACGCTGAAAACACGTCTCATGCAGAACCTCTACGCGCCTTATGGCGCCATGAAAACCTTTAGGCGATGAAAGGTTTTCATGAGGTTCTAGTATGAAGTAGCATTGCTCAACTCTTTGCTCAGCTTTGCCATCACTTTGGCACTGTACCCGCTGAACAGATTCACTGAGACTTCACCGGCAACGCAAGACGGCAGTCCGCATTCGCGGGCTGCCGTCGGTTTGTTATTCGTTTACGAACAGCACATACTCACTGTTGAGCGGATAAGTCTGCGCGTTCTGAACGATGCCGCCCTCCATCGTATCCTCGCGGTTCTTGATGTACATGAACAGCTCGTGCTGGGTCAGCTTCTTATCCTGATTTGCGTCGCCCCGCATGAAGCCGTTTTCCGTCTCAATGCCCTCACACAGATGCTGGGCAAGATAGGAGTAGTGATCGGAATACCCTTCCTGATGGTAGCGCGCTGCAGTCAGGACATAGAACTTCCCTTCCACGCGAAATTCTCCCGTCTCAAAGACCTCTGCATCAGCGGCAATAAAGCTGTCAGACTGTGTATCGTTGAGATTCACGACGGAATCATGGGCTGCAAAAGCCTCGACTGCCGCGGCATTAAGCGCCGCAGGGCCGACCGGGTCGGGAGCAAAGTCGGGATCGCCGTTTTGCGCTTCCCCCTCTTTATATACTGCCGCGCCGGACCCACACGAGGAAAACCAGACGATCACCGTCCCCTTGACATTACCCAGCGCTGAGGCAAGTTCGTCCATACGGATGATTTCTTCGTTTCCGGCACTGTCCACAAGGCTCAGTGCGCCCGCGTTGGCGCCGCTGCTGTCCACATTGCCATGTGTGCCGATATAGAAGAGGGACACATCGTTGTCGTCAGCGGCCCGGAACGTCTCCTCTATGGCGCTCAGGAGCTGTGTTTTTGTCAGATCCCTTCTCCGCAGGCAGACGTACGCGCCGCCGGACGGAGTCGCTGCGTTCCAGAGCGTGCTGTTGATCCGCTCCGTATCGCGGTAGGTGCTCTCGAGACGCTGTGAACCTGCGTGATTTCCCTCCGCGACCAGCAGGGCCCGATATTCCACATCGTTCTTCTCCTGCATCGTGACCGTCACGGGATCCGTAAAGCTGCTTTTCCAGTCGCCGCTGGCTGCCTGCAGACGGAAGGAGTACTCGTTTCCTCTTTCTAAGCCGCCGATGTCATAATATGTGGTCTTAACCGTGGCATAGTATTTCTCTTCCTCATCGCCCCGGCGCATATAAATGCTGTATTCGGCCTCCGGCAGCTCCTCCCAGCTCAGCTGCACGATCTCGCCCATCGGTTTTGCCTCGAAGGACTTTATGACCGTGTCCTCGTTCCCGGTATCCACCGGGATGACGGTTCCGGTGATGGTGATAAAGCCCGATTCCCTGCTGCTGTCCGGGATCCTTGCATTGACCTGTACGTGGTACTGCTTATTCTTCTCAAGGCCGTAATAGTGCACGGCATTGCTTGTCAGGTCGGCGGCCTGTATGACCTGGCTTCCGCTGTCCGCGTCGGTCACTGTCACGTCATACAACGCTCTGTCCATGGCATTCCAGCTTACATAGAGGGCAGTGCCGTTTATGTCGCATTTCGGAATGATCGAAGCGGCCTCTCCTTTGGTCGTAAAAACAGCTTCATTTCCGTCGACAGTGACGGTCTGCTCCCCTTCTTCGTGTATCTCGGCCGTAACCTTGAAGATATACTGTGTATTGTTATTGAGTCCGTACACCGTGTAGGCGTGCTGTCCGTCTGTGCAAGCGGCTCCCAGTGTCCGTTTCCGGAACTGTCTTCAGCCCAGACGTGGAGCGTATAGGCCGCTCCCGCTCCCATAGATTTCCATGCAAGACGGACGATATCCCCGCTGAGTACCTCGCAGTCTTCATCCACGAAGTCGATCTTCTCCGGATGGAAAACGCCAAGGATCGTCTTGCTGTAATCCAGTTGAACACTGTTGAGATAAGCCCGGCAGCGCACGATGGTAGAGGCCTCATTGGGCCTGTACGGCAGCCGGAGCGTTTTCCCGTTCTGACCGGCTATGACATTCCAGCTGTCCGCGTCGGTCAGCTCTTCCCACTGATAAATAAGATCATCCGCATAGCTGTTGACCGCCTCAAGCGTCCCGACCCCGCCGGGATACACGTCCAACGTCTCTTTATTCAGACGGATCTTGATTTCTATATACCCATAACCGTTATCTCTGGCCCAGTTTGCGGCGTAGGAGCCGGGCAGCACTTCAAATCCGGTATCCTTGTCAAACGCGTCCGGCCCGATCTCCCTGATTGTTTCCGGCAGACTGACAAGCTGGAGCCCGGTTCCGGCAAAGGCTCTCGCCCCGATGCGCTCAACGCCGTTGGGGACCAGAAGTGTTTCCCCCCACATTGGCGCCGTAAAAAGCTTCATCCCCGATCGTTTTCAGATTTTCGGGGAAGGTGTATTCTGCCGACGCAAACGGGCTGAATACGAACAACAATATGGAAGCAAGGAGCAAAAACAGAGTCTTTTTCATGCGGGATCATCCTCGTATTCTCCAAAACATATTTGATCTGAGCAAATGTATTATACTGGAAACTGTTTTTCTCTGTCAAGCTGACCGGGAAAAAAAGAGGATGCGCATAATAAAGGAGCAAGATACTATACAGCTTACAAAACGCCCGGACTGACATCAAACCATTCTTTGATCTGCCGTTCCCGTTCTTCCGGCGTTTCGCTCGGCCGCGGCGGCTGCCCGGAATCAAGCCTGTAAAACGTTGACTCGATCGGCTCCGGCCTGTGGAACAGATAGCCCTGCGCAAGCTCACAGCCGATTTCCTTGAGGAACTCCCTGTGCTCTTCCGTTTCCATTCCCTCCGCCAGTGTGTGGATGCCCAATTCCCGCGCAATCTCCGTCATGGCTTTCATAATGCGCCGGTTCGCGCCATCCAGATTTTTCAGAAAATCCATATCGAATTTGATGAGATCTACCTCAAAGCGGCTGAACACATTCAGAGAGGAATAGCCGCTGCCGAAGTCATCGAGCCAGATGTGGAAGCCTTTTTGCCTCAGCCGTCTCAGCTGCTCCCGGAACTGTTCGGTGCCGGTCGCCAGATCCTGCTCTGTGATCTCTATGATCAGGACTTTGGGCTCCACGCCCAGGCAATACTTCTCGTAAATATGTTCAAGCTCGCTGGGGATATCCACATAATCAAAATCCTGCGCCGAAAAGTTGACCGATACAGGGAAAAGCGGCAAACCGCGTTCCGCTCTGCGCGGCATGTCCCTGCACACCTGCTCCGCCATATAGAGGTCAAGCTTATACAGCAGATGGTACTTCTCAAGCGCCGGAATAAAGTCACCGGGAGAAAGGATTCCTCTGACGGGATCCACCCAGCGGGCCAGCGCCTCTGCCGCGGCCCCTTTCCCGGTCGCTACCCTTGAAATTGCCTGATAGTAGACTTTGATCCAGCCTTTTTTCAGTGCCCGGTCAATATTCTCAACGATATACCGCTGGTTCCAGAAGCGATCCTCCAGAGCTCTGGTGTGAAAGCAGCATACCCGGTTCATGTCGGTTCCGATCGATTTCAGGGCGTTTCTCGCATAGTCGACCGCCAGGGCCACCCGTTCCCTGTCCTTGAACACATAGGCCCCTGCTTTGATTCCCGTGGTGTTACCCTCGGCGTCCTTCTGAACCCGGCTGTCAACCGACATGATCGTCTTTGCCGTGAACTCTTCATTTTCAAAAGCATCCAGCAGAATAAAATGATCGTCCGGCCCGCGCATGACCAACGCGTCGGGAAACCCGGCTTTCAGATTTTCAGCGATCAGCCGCAGCAGATCATTTCCTTTTTCGTGTCCATACAGGCTGTTATAAAAATGCATGGAGATTACATCCGCATAGATGAGAACCGGCGTCCTTCCCATCGTACGCAGGGCATGGACCCGCTCATCCGCGAATCGGTTCAGATAGTTGAGGTTCGGCAGTCCCGTCAGCGGATCTGTGTAGAACTGGTCGGTCCGATACAGATGGTAGTCCTTCTCTGTCCCCGCCATGGCGTCCAGATTTTCCGTCAGATCCGCATAGCTGAGCAGCGCAAGTTCCGTCCCATCCGGCATGATCTGCCACTTGCCGATGGCGTGGATCGCATGATATCCGTCCGCATGTTTTGTGCGAAAGACGAGATCATATCCGCCGCGATGATTGGCAAACTCCTCGCTTACCCGGACGACTCTGCCCACATCATCGGGATGCAGGCGCTCAAACTGTCCTTCCCGGAACCACTCCATCGCATGGGCACGATCCATATTTACCAGCTCGCAAAAACCATCGGAGACAAGGAGCGGGATCACTTTTCCGTCTATGAGCTCGTCGTAGACAAACGCTGACGGCTGAGATTCATAAGCTTTTCTCAGATTCTCGGGGAACTGGTACATTTGGAGGCTCCCTTCTTTATACTGTCGGTTTACCTGTGTATGCTTTCTATAGCGGTCTCATATCCATCCGGAAGGTCAGGTCACGTTTCTTTTCCTGTTCCACTTATGATCATACATGAGCTTGTCCGCGCGGCGAACGACATCGTTCACGCTCTCATCCTCTTTGGGATCGTACACTGCCAAACCGTGCGCCACATCAACCTGTTCCCACAGCTCCGATTTCGACAGACTGCTCCACGCTTTTAAAATACGAGTCCAGGTTTTTTTGTCCGGCTTCGCACAGAAGCAGCAGCGTCTGTTCGGCGCTTTTATTGCCGATATTTCGAATGGCGGCAACGCCAAGCGCCATGGCGACCAGCATCGCAAGTATCAGCGCACAGACCGTTGCCGCAGTGATTTTCACCCTGAGCGAGTGCCACGGAGAAACCTTCACATCATCGAGATTTTGCATCGTCTTCGTTTTCGTGCCCGTCTTCCGGCGAACATTTTCTCCTCTTCTGTATGTTTAAACAGAGTGGGCTTGCGCTTCTCGCAATGAATTGCCATACATTGCCATGTAAAAGCTTTAATTTTTTTCAGTATTGTACACTATCGTACAAGGGAATTCAAGCTCTTCCGACAAACTTAGTACGATAATTTGGTAATTCTCTTTTCCGGAAAATGCCGCAGGCATATTGCGCGGTGTTGCCCTGATTGCGCCGCTGAAAAATATTTCAAATGGGCGCCTGAAAAATATTTCAAATCCCGATTGCACCTGCTGGAGTAATATGGTATGATTTTATATAGTTTACTGTATCATAAAAATGCGGTGAACGTTTTACGCAGGAGGAAGAACCATGAAGAGCATTTTGAGAACGGCCCTGGTTTTGCTGCTGTGCCTGACGATGTATCTATGCGTCGTCCCGGCAGCCTATGCGGATAATGTCGCATCCGGCGACTGGGGTTTGCACTGGACACTGGATGATAACGGCCTGCTCACGATCTGGGGCAAAGGGCAGATGGCCGACTTCGACAGCTCCGAAGACGCAGGTGCCTGGCGTGCCTATCAGAGCCAGATCACGGAAGCTGTCATTGCGCCGGGCGTGACGAGCATTGGCAGTTGGGCCTTTTCCGGCTGCGACAAACTGACAAGCGTGACGATCCCGGATAGCGTGACGAGTATCGGCGACGGGGTCTTTTCCGGCTGCAGCAGCCTGACCGGCATAGCGATCCCGGAGACCGTCACGAGCATCGGCGACGGGGTCTTTTCCGGCTGCATCATCCTGACAGACATAGCGATCCCGCAGGGCGTGACGAGCATAGGCAGCTGGGCTTTTTACGGCTGCTTGAGCCTTACAAATGTGACGATCCCGGATAGCGTGACGAGCATCGGTCAAGAAGCCTTTTCCGGCTGCATGAGCCTGACCGGCGTGACGATCCCGGAGGGTGTGACCAGCATTGGTGACTACACCTTTTCCTATTGCTCCAGTCTGGAAAGCATGAAGATTCCGGAGGGCGTGACCAGCATCGGCGAAGAAGCCTTCTCGGACTGCATCCTCCTGACCGACGTGGAGATTCCGGAGAGCATGACGAGCATCGGCGACTGGGCCTTTTCGGGCTGCATGAGTCTGACCGGCGTGACGATCCCGGCGGGCGTGACCAGCATCGGCGACGGGGCTTTCTCCTATTGCAGCAGCCTGGAAAGCGTGACGATCCCGGCAGGCGTGACCAGCATCGGCTATGGCGCTTTCTCCGCCTGCACGGATCTGACCGGTATCTCGGTGGCGGAAAACAATACGGCTTACAGCAACGATGCCCATGGCGTCCTGTTCAATAAAGAGAAGGACATATTGCTGCAGGCTCCGGGCGCATTGGATGTATATGCCATACCGTCAGGTGTTAAGAGCATTGACGACTACGCCTTTTTCTACAGCAAGCTGACAGACGTGACGATTCCGGAGAGCGTGACGAGCATCGGCGAGGCGGCCTTTTCCTATTGCCTCAGACTGACAGATGTAGCGATCCCGAAGAGCGTGACGCGCATCGGCAACGGGGCCTTTTCCTGCAGCAGTCTGACGAGCGTGACGATCCCGGAGGGCGTGACGGACATCAGCTACGCTGCCTTTTCCTATTGTGTCAGCCTGGAAGGCGTGACGATTCCGGAGAGCGTGACAAGCATCGACGAAGAAGCCTTTTCCGAATGCGAGAGCCTGACCGTCGTCTGGTATGCAGGCACAAAGGCACAGTGGGAGAACATTACCATCAACAACGGCAACGAGCCTCTTAGCAGCGCCACGATCCATTACGGATATGAGCTTGTCCCCGATTTCATCCTCCCCGCGTCCCTGACAGCGATCGAAGCCGAAGCCTTTGCGGGCAATGCGTTTACCTGCGTGCAGCTGCCGGAGGTGACAACCGTAATAGGCTCACGCGCGTTTGCCGGCTGCCCGAACCTCTCTTATATCTACATCCCCGGGGCGACCGAAACGATCGCAGAAGACGCCTTTTCGGGCGTGAGCGGGCTGACGATCCTCGGCCGGAGTGACAGCTATGCCAAGACCTACGCGCAGCAGAACGGGATTCTTTTTGTTGCGGTGGAGTAAGCGGATTTGCCGGGGTGGGCGCGGGAAACGAACATTATGCCGCCGGGTTGATCCGGGCATTGCGCCCTTCCGGCATGAGACAGAAAAGCAAAACGCGGGCGCTTTGCTGCTTGGCAAAGCACACCCGCGTGGTATTATGAAAATATAAAAGGGCGCTGTTGATTTGACGGTTGGCCCTACATGTTACAACATTTCAGTTGACCGCACGGGGACCAGCCGGGCGGTCAACAAGCTTTTAAAAGCTCAGTAAGCCTGCGGTGCTATGTATAGCATGATCAAAACGATCACGATGAGGCACAGCACAAAGCGAAGGATTCTCCGCTTATGTAAGCCCCACCTCCCTTCAAAGGGAAGTGACCAAGCGCCATAGTTTCAACATCGCACCTTTCGCCGGATTGCTCCGGCGGCCTATTGCGAGGTTGTCCCCATTCTACGCATTCCGTCGTGATTTGTCAATTGATTCAACCCCTGCCAGACAGGCTTTTACAGGATGAGGCGGAGCTGCTCAGGCTGCCGCCTCTCTTCTTTTTCGCAGTACATCTTTGCGTGAGCCGAAAGACCGTATCTGCGGTATATGTACCCAGCTGCCGCTGCTTCGGAGACTGTATCAACAGGGAGTTGACGGATAAAGAAACAAGTACGCATAGACTGCTTGCTGTGCTGTTTCATGGCTCTGGCGTTTTTTCCGCAAGCGGGATGGCATAGTAGCCGTACAGATAGTCCAGCCCTCTCTCCCAATCTCCCGGCATGAGAGACACGCGGAAATAGGGACCGGCATGGGAAAGCCCCAGGGCTTTCAGCTGTCGAAAGGCTGGATTTTCTGGATTGTCCGGCGTCTCACTGTCGTCCCGGAGTATGCTTGCACAGAATTTATAGTAGAAAATATGCTGCGGCGGGCACAGCTCTACCACATCGTTGAGCGGCAGGTGCAGACGCTCGACAGCGTCCTGATCCGCCAGAAACCCCCACACGGTTTTCCCGTCCGTATCGGTCTTTCTGGCCGATTTGATGATGGGAATATAGCTCATCCACTGGTTCAGGATCTCATAGATGCGCGGATCGTTCAGAAAGGCATGTCCGTCCGTATGCGGAAGGAAATACATTCTCCTGCTGCGGCGGATTTCCCAATCCCAGGGGCGCGATTCCAGCGCTTCCTTCCAGCGGCAAAAGTCGGCATAATCCTCCGTCAGGGCCTGATCCAGTGCGATCTCCTGATGTATGAGTTCCATTTTCTCATTGAAAAGCCGCTCCACCTGGGCGTTGACCATGCTGTGCTCGTTCAGGATGCCGCGTATCTCCCGGAGCGTCAGGCCGTAATTGCGAAGGCGTATGCTCTCGATCAGATAGAGTGTCGTGTGAAAGGGGTAATAGCGATACCCACTCTCGCTGCGGATGGATTGGATGATCCCCATGTCCTCATAGTGCTTGAGCAAGTCGGGGGTTACACCCAGGTATTTTGCGAAATCACCGATGCGATATTGTTCCATGATCTGTTTTTCCTTGTATATGAATGACCGTATCTCTTCCGAGCATTGGGAAAATCTGTTGTTGTCTCAGTATAACCGAAGGAAATGGTTTTTTCAATCCTCATGCTTGACCTGCGGCTTACTCCCTGCCCTATAATGGTTAAAGCAAATGCTGAACCCAATATTTATTCAGGAGGATAAAACATGAAACAGCTTTCCCGCCGCGATTTTCTCAAGGGCGCGCTGGCCGGCTCCGCCGCCGTGGCCCTGTCTTCCGTCACCGGTATGACCGCCTTTGCCGATGAGGCCAAGGGCATCTACACCCCCGGCACCTACTCCGCCACTGCCACCGGCATCGGCACCGTGATGGTCACCATGACCTTCAGCGCCGACGCCATCACCGATGTGGTCCTGGACGTCACCGGTGAGACCGCTTCCATCGGACAGGCCGCCGCCGAGGATTTGCGCAATGCCCTGATGCAGAACCAGAGCGCCGAGATCGACGCCGTCTCCGGCGCAACCATGACCTCCAACGCCGTCATGGAAGCCGCCAACAAGTGCATCCAGCAGGCCAAGGGCGAGATCCCCGTGGAGGTCATCACCCATGATGAGGCCGATGCCGCACCCGCCGACTGGCTGGGCGAGGCCCCCGAGATCAGTGATGCCGACATCAAAGAGACCCTCGACACCGACTTTCTGGTTGTCGGCGCGGGCAACGGCGGTCTGTGCGCCGGCGCATACGCCACCAGCAAGGGCTACAAGACTCTCGTGATCGAAAAGGGCACCACCCACGCCCGCAGACGCGGCTGGTACGGTGTGTGCGACTCCGAGGATATGCTGGCCGCAGGCGAGCCGCCGATGGACCGCGCCGCCATGCGCCGCGAGCTCAAGAAGTTCTCCTCCGGCAAAACGAATCTCCAGACCTTCCAGACCTGGTTCAACGAGTCTGCCGACATGCACAAGTTCATCAAGGAGTGCTATGCCAAGTACGATCCCAATGCCAAGCTCGACGTGACCTTCGGCGACGAGTCCCACTGGCCCGAGCCCGAGACAACCGGCTACTTCTTCCCCGCTGAGGAGCACTTCTGGACCAGTGATCTCGACCGTCTGGATATGTTCATGCAGATCATTGAGGAAGGCGGCAACCAGATCCTGTTCTCCACCCCGATGGTTAAGCTGGAGCAGGACGACACCGGCCGCGTGACCGGCGTCATCGCTCAGAAGGAGGACGGCTCCTATCTGCGCATCAACGCGAAAAACGGTGTCCTGCTTGCTACCGGCGGCTACCCGCGCAACGTCGCCATGATGGAGCAGCTCGATCCCCTGGGTACTGCTGTCACCACCTACGACAACAGCTGGCCCGGCGATACCGGCGACGGCATCAAGGCCGCCAAGTGGATCGGCGCCGCCATGCAGGCCGAGCCCGCCCCCATGCTCTTTGACCGCGGCATCGTCGCCCCCGGCGTCGATGCGGGCTACGCCGTCTCCGCCGTCGGCGACAAGTACTTCCCTGCCACTGAGGGCCAGTTCAACATCGGTACCCAGCCCTTCCTGAAGGTCAACCGCAAGGGCGAGCGCTTCGCCTGCGAGTCCGGCACCTATGACCAGATGTCCTACGCCGCCTTCAACCAGCCCGGTCATGTCTACGCCTCCATCTTCGACGCCAATATGCCCGAGGACGTGCAGAAGTTCCACACCATCGGCTGCTCCGCGCAGACCCGTTCCAACCCCCAGCGGATGCTGGACATGTTTGACGATCAGATCGCAAAGGGCAACGCCTTCAAATGCGACACGCTGGAGGAGCTGGCCGACAAGCTGGGCTTCCAGGGCGAGGCAAAGGACACCTTCCTGGCCACTGTCGCTCGCTACAACGAGCTGGCTGAGAAGGGCGAGGATGAGGATTTCGGCAAGCTGCCCTATCACCTGTCCAAGATCGAGAAGGCTCCCTTCTACGGCTTCTGGCTGGGCGCCTGCCTGCTGACCACCGAGCAGGGCATCCTTATCAACGAGAAGGCCCAGGCCATTGACGAGAACCGTGAGCCCATCCCCGGCCTGTTCGTGACCGGCGACTGCTCCGGCGGCTTCTTCGTCAACAACTACCCCTGCCTGATGGCCGGTATCGCCATGGGCCGCACCATGACCTTTGCCATCAAGGCCGTCAAGGTCGCCATGGGCGAGGAGTAATCTTTCCATCATTTCAGGACGCGGCGCCGAGCAGCGTCTGAACTGACCAAGCCAAAAAGAAAACGAAACGAAGCCCAGTTCGGTCTTGTACTGAACTGGGCTTTCACAGTCTAAAAACGGCGTATCGCTGTCGGTTATACGAATCTCATTCTAGTATTATTTGTTCACTCTTTGACTTCATAGATCTTTTTTAATTTGCTTTGAACGTCCAAAAACCGCTTTGCGGAATGCCCTACGGCCCTCCAGATCATGCGTGGCAAGCGCATTGCCCGCCAACAGTGCATCCACATAACGCTGCCTGATCGGATAGCTTCTCCCCTGTCCGACTATATCGGCAATCAGCTTGATAAGCAGCAGCGCCACCACGACGAGCATGATCGGGCGGATGATCCTGGCTCCGTTTTTGATTGCGAGTGCAGCGCCCAGGTAAGAGCCGACGATGTTAAAAAACGGGGCGGCAATAGCGAGCTTCCAAAGCACCGCGCCGGATGCCGCATAGGTGAAAACGGATGTGATTGAGGCGATTGCGATGACGAATCGCGTGTTTCCCGTAGCCCGCACCAGATTCAGTTTCAGGCATGCCGCGTAGGCCAGCATAAAGAACATCCCTGAGCCGGGACCATAAAAGCCCTGATACCCGCCGAGCACCAGTCCGATGAGCGAGGACTAAAGCGCGATGGAAAGCGGGGGTTTTTCGTCAACGTGATCCTCTTCGCCCAGCTTTTTATTCGCGAGAATGAAGGCAGCGATGACCGGAACCGTAACCAGCATAAAAATCTTCAGATAGCGATCCGGGACCATCAGGTTCAGCCTGGCCCCGATATAGGATCCCAGCATCGCAAACGGCAGTGTAATGAGTGCTGATTTGAGGTGGATATTCCCGCTCCGCACATATTCATACGCCGCAACGCCAGTGCCGAGCCATGATGCACACTGGTTTGTCCCTGTGATATAATGCACCGGGATACCAACAGCGAGCATGGTCGGTATTGTGATCAGCCCACCGCCGCCGGTAATGGAATCGACCACACCCGCGAAAAAGAACGCCAGACAACACAGCGCGCTCTGTAAGCTGACCAATTCAATGACCTCCATGGTGTGCACCTCATAACGCAGTCTGCTTTGCGCTTTCTCTGCCTTCAGAGAGGAAAATCTTTACCGTTTCTTCGGTATTCGGACCAATGGCGCTGGCCCACGAGGTGAGCTCATCTGCAGAATAGTGCAAGTATCTCCTGTGGGCTTCCGGCATGTGTTCCGGCTTCACCACCGGGTCGCGTTGGCTCCACTGTACACATCCAGCGAAACCTCACCGACATGAACCGTGGAAACGAGATTATTCTGTACAACCGGTGGCAGGAGTTCTGCAAACCTTGGCTTTGCCTCCTGAGGTGCTTCCATCTGAAGCTTCTGTTGTCCGACCATGGCCGCAAATACTTTCTTCTGCCAATTGTAATAAGTTTTCGGATTGATGTTGTGCTCGGCACACCACCGAGTAACAGGCTGACCGCTGTTCCGGCAGTCCGCTACACGCTGACTCCATTCCATAAGGCTGCGTTGTGCTTTCGCGCTTCGGATCGTAATACTGTCCATCTCTGTTCCCTCCCAGTCCATGCGACTCGCTGGCAGTCAATGACATAACCAGCGACAATTTGTATAGACTCCTGCAGACTCGCATCGATTCGATGGAAGTCTACGAGAGCCCGTTACATTCTTTCATGTCTGGTAGTCGCTTTCAACCCGGCCATATGTTTGACGCTAACAGAATATCATAATGACATTGCGGTTTGAGGCCTATTCTCATGTTCGCTCTTCGACAGTATCTCGGTAAAGTCTCAAGCCTGGAGGGCATTTTGCATATTTGCCAGGTTCCCCGGTCTCTGCCAGACCCGGTGTTTTTCTCGAAATAGTTCACGAATTTGCTTAATTTACGCGCCTATTTCAACCCTGCGGAATAATTGAACTGAAATTGAACTATTCTCTTGCTTTTCTTTATTTGATGTGATACACTTAAAACAGTAAGAGCGGGTCATACAAGGAGGTGAAAAAATGCGTTCCGCAGAAGAAGCAACTGAGTATTGTAATCTGTTAGCCCGAGCAGCGAGTGCTGCAGATGCCCTTTCTTTCGATGCAAAGGATATTTCTTGTTCTGTAGGCTATATGGAAGCGCAGAGCAAGATCATAGATGTTTTGATCTCCGCCTGGCGTAGGGATCCACACACTATTCTCGCTGTGTTAAGTAAACTGATCTGTAAAATTGAAGCCATGGAGAATGATAAAAAGAGGCTGTACGCTGTGGCTGTTTGCAAATGGATGGATGAGAATTGCAGTCTCGATGAATGCAAAGATGATATTTCCTTTTCGCTCAACGCTCTTTTTCCCATCGCAAGCAATCAATTTATGGAATTCTTTACCTTGAATACGAATTTTGTTGATATCGGGATTGGTGTTATTCCTAATTTTCCAACGCGCATCGCATACCGAAAGGAAGAGGATACAGAACCGGTCAGATTGGCCAACCGAGATATTTTTGATGGCATAAATGGCGAACTTGATTCTATTAAACTGGTTCCAAGGATCGACGGGATAGATGTTCGGCATATTCTGTTAATGCAAACGATATCATCTAACCAAGCCTTTCGCTGCGCATTTTCTCCACTTTCTGATAAGAAAGACCTGCTTGAGTTTGAGAGAGTAAAAGTTGTTCGCGGTGGACGGGAATATGATGGAATTAGCCTGCAAAAGATCCGGTATGAGGCTGAACTGCAGCAAGCATTTGAGACGCAATGGCGTATGGCCGCAGAAGCGGGGGCTCATTTATTCTTTGCGCCGGAAATGCTGTGCACAGACATGCTTGCCGAGGAGATAAACGGGTATAATACCGTCGTGCGCCGTTTGTCTCGTGACATGCGGAAAACTGGACTCCCTGTACCGTTTCTTACGATAATGCCAAGCCATTCGCGATCTGGCACCAACACTGTGACCATCCTTGATCAAAACGGTAGAGTTATTGGAAGGCAAAGGAAACTCTATCCGTTTCGTGATGTCCATATGCACGCGATAGAGGCACTGACAGAGTCACCCCAGCATGAAATAATTCTTATACATTTACCCGGGGTTCATCGAATCGCTATACTGCCATGCGCGGATTTGCTGACAGAGTCGCCGGATTATGCGCATAAAATCATTTGCGGAAAGCTTGGGGCAACATTGATTATTACGCCGTCGTACTCGGGAGGAGAACAGGACTTTAAGAGCATGCTCCCGACCTTCACGCCATACGGCACATCTGTCTTGTGGGGTAATTGTTGCGGAGCTTCCAAAAGTTCCCCACACACAATCGGCGGCATCCATATTGCGGGACTTGAAAAAACAGAATGGTATGGAAACGTATGTCAATGCGGCGGTACATGTAAAAGAGGCATGGGTTGCCTTTTTGTTGCAGACTTGCCAATTCGTTTTACGCGAAACGGTCCTTGGGACACGCACTTACATCAGCTTCTGTAAAAAAAGTAAAGTGTTTTATAAGGAGATTAGCCAGTTACAATATATTGACTTATGACTGGAGATATTTATGGAAAATAGAATATGGTATCAGAGTGACGATGACATAACATCATTGTTCAATAATAAAGATTTTGAAGCGTTGCAGAGCTATGTTACACTGAACAAACGCTTGTTGATCCATTTGTGGGAAACCGAGCAGATTGATGAACTTCAAAAAAGCCTTCGATTCGGCACTGACGAGATGAACTATCTCGAGAATTGGTTAAAAAGTCTCCCCAAAGAAAATGACTATTACTTGATTTTCCTTCTCGGAAGCCTATCCGGAATTTTAGAGCTGATGGACAGAATTCTCTATCAGCACGATCAGCTCAAAAAAACGATGAACGATATATACACAACGGCGGCTGCGACGAAGCACTTGTCTGAGGTTGTGATGGCGCTTGAAGCCCACGGAACAATGACACATTCTGACCTGCGCACAGAGTTGAATATGAACGCTTCGACACTGACTGAAGCCATGAAAAAAATTCTGCAGACAGGGTTGGTAAAGGCAGCAGCCTGTGGCAAATATAAGCTGTATAATCTAACAGAAGCAGGTCGGCAATACGGAAAAACTATTCACAATTTGAGATCAGAAAAGCACACAAGTGAGGAACTGCTTGCTGCAATAAGTCAGGCCATTGAGGATTCGGAAGACTCGACAGAATTAAGGCGCCAAATAGAGCAGCTTCTTACGGGTCAAACCGCACATACAATTTCAGTTGGAGATAAACTATCGCTCACGTATAAGGAGAACGAGCTGATAAAAAAGGATTATTATCGCATCGATATGATCCTGGAAAATGAGTTTCCGGGCAATGCAGCTAATTATGGCTGTAGCAAAATTGATGCCTTGGACAGTATGTTGCAGAACGACTGGCCCGATTCTATAAGAGAACGAACATCCGCTTGAAAGGGAGAAAGGTGATCTTGTAATGACTGATGAAGAACTAAAAGTACGTGAAAAAATCGAAACTGCGACCGGAAACGGGTTTGATCTTTATTATACCCTTCTTAAAGAGGATCTCCTGGGCAGTGACAATCCTGAGTCTGTCTTTGCTGTCATCCTATCTACACCTCATATAGCAAACTCGGATAACGAAATTGTCTCTCATTATATTGATCCTTCCTATGCGGAACAAATCAGAGAAAAATATGACCAGCTTCTGAGCGAAACTGTTATAAGACAAACAGAGAACAATCCAAGTCCCGATGCGTTTTACAGTAAACTGTATAATGCGGTATTCTGCTCCGGCGTTTTTCCCGATAACATTGAGGCGCAAACAGTTTTACTTTATATTCTCACTCAGGAAATGCCTCTTATCCCATACTATGAAGCTGTGAATCTCATGAAAATGGATAATGCGGAGTTTAGATCTGTGTTAAATGAACTGCTTCCCCAGTTACAGCAAGCCATTCATATGTTAAACCGTCACTTTGGAAGTCGTACTGAAGAAGCCTCTCAACTTTTGGAAATATCCAAGCAAATAGAAACAGAACGTGATCAGATTGTTTATTGGGCAGGGCTGCTTAGCATAATTCGAAAGTCTGTAGAAAAAAGTGTCAGGCGCGAATTGCAGAAATCGGATCAATAATGAAACCTTCCCACATAAAAAGCGGGCGTAAAGCCGCATGAAATCCGGGAAAGCATCCTCAAGGTAGTGTCAAGCAGCAACGGAACTGTGAGGAATTCCAAGCTCCCTGTTTGAACAGCATTTGCCGCAGGACCGAAGATGACATGCCGCAGCAATTGCACCTCAATCGATGCAGCGAGCATCTAAGGGAGCTGTCGAAGACGGATGCAGTGAAGTTCTATCTTTGCCCGGAACGCAAGATTTCTTTTGACGGTTTCATCAACTATGAGGGGCGTCGTTTTGGGGTGCCGTATAGCTACATTGGTACGACAGCCAGAGCCTCCCACAACGGAGACACTTTGTACATTTATTCTATCAATCTCCGTGCGTTGCTGGCAACGCATCCCGGAAGTTTTCAGGTTCATCATTGATAATATATGTAACACCGGTCACTGCATTTATATACCATGATTTGTCAGGGCGTTCCTTCACTCCAAGGATAATACAACCACCGCTTGTGTTTGCAAACGAGGAGTATGTCTCCCATAGCGCATCCGGAAGCCCGCCTTTTGCCTTCTTTACTTCCAGGCGATTATCTTCCCTGTATTCGTCAAATTTGGCAAGGTCGAACGCTTCACTCATTTCGTCCCGCCTCCCTTCCGTACCCTTTTGCGAGGGCACAAAAATCCAATTACTATGATACCCCAAACAGGCCGATTTTTCAAGATTCGCGGGTTGCTCAAGCCGTGATTTTCTCAGGCTTTTTCACGATCTCCACGCCGTCATCCGAAACCATCACCCTCTCGATTTCGCCCAGCTTCTCCTCCGTCACCTTCTCCCATCCCATCTGGACACAGATCGAAGCCAGCAGATCGGTTTCTCAGATCGTGCGACAGGTGCAGCCGTTTCCCTTCCTGCCCTTGTGCCGCTCCCGGCAGGTCCATGCCTTGTAACTTGACCCGTCGTAGGCTTTCAGTGTCCTTCTGGTCATCGGTGCACCGCACGCGTCGCAAAAGATCAGGCCATAAAGAAAGTGCGGTTGACCTCCTCTGTGGCCGACCGCACTCTCGATTTCCTTTTTCTGTTTTATCTTCTCCTGTACAGCATCCCACATGACCGGTTCCACGATAGCCTCATGATCCCCTTCCAGGTAGTAGCTCTCGTAGTGAGCCCGCTTGTCGGGCTTCTTGGTCAGGAAGTCTTTCGGCGGCTGCTTCTGCAGGAGCTTGTCGCCCCGGTAGGTTTCGTTTTTCAAAATATAGAGGATGTCGTTGTGAGAGATCAGCGTCCCCTTCCTTGTCCTAACACCGTAGTCCGCAAGGAGCCTGCGGATGGCTTCGATGTTCTTTCCCTCCAAGTACATGGTGTAGATCAGACGGACGGCGTCAGCATCCTGATTGGGCACAAGCTTTCCGTCGATACTATCGTAACCGAGGATGCGGTTGTTACCAAGGTTGTACTCGCCCCGCTTGAACCGCTCGCGGTAAGCCCAGCGGACGTTCTCGGAAATGGACCGGCTCTCGTCCTGGGCGATGGCCGAGAGGAAAGAAAGCATCATGGAGCAGGACGGGCTTGCTGTGTCCAGGTTCTCCTTCTCGAATTTGACGTCCACGCCGTTGCCATGGAGTAGCTTCACGTATTTCTGGCAATCGACGATGTTCCGGGAAAACCGGCTGATGCTCTTGCAGAGGATATAGTCTACCTTGCCGTCCAAAGCATCCCGGATGAGCTTCTGGAAACCCGGCCGGTTCTCAGCCTTCGTGCCGGATTTCTCATCGGAGTAGATACCGGCGAACTCCCACTCATCATTGGCTTCGATAAAAGCCTTGTAGTAGCTGACCTGGGTCTCGAAGCTGTCCTCCTGCTCTTCCAGCAGAGTGGACACACGGCAGTAAGCCGCGACCCGCTTCTTGTGCAGGTCTCTTTTCCTTGGTATCCTGGTGAATTTCATGCCGTCTCAGCCTCCTTCTCCGGCTCTTCTTCCGCTTCCTTCTGGCGTTCAAGGTAGCTGTTGTAAAGATCCGCGATCATGGCAGGATGTTCCCGGTCGGCATCCACACCGGACATGACCGTGGTGATCAGGCCGCATTTCCAGAACACCTTCATGGTGCGGTCATCGGTGACGTGCTCTCCGAGAGCTGCCAGCCTGCGGTATTCCCTATCCGTCCTGCTGTGCGCCCCGAACTCGATGTGGTCGATAAGGTCATCCACCCACCAGAAGTCCACACGCTTCATGACCGGGTATTCCTTCCTGATCTCCAGCGTCAGCTTTGCGGCCTCGCCGAATCGCTTACTCTTTACCTTCTCGGCGATCTTGACCTCATCCAGGCTCTTGTAAGCTTCCAGAAGCGCCGGTTCTACAAGGTTGGAGCGGATGATAAAGCCGTGACAGGCGTCCTCGCCTTGTTCGCAAACCCAGCCCTTCCCGTGCCTCACCTGGACCGTCACAGCCCTCCGATAAAGGACGGAGCCGCAGTAAGGGCAGCGGAGCTTATCGCCGAGCGGGTACTGGTTGCAGGTTCCCGTGTCGTGCTCCTTCTTATGGCCGTTCACCCTGCGCATCCCCATGATCTTCATGCAGCGGTCGTACTGCTTTCTCGGGATGATGGGGAGATGGTGGTTCTCGATGTAGAAGCTGGGTACCTCGGTGCTGTCGTTCCTGATGGACTTATGCGTCAGATGGCTTTCCGTCAGGATCTTCTGGAGGATGATGTCCCCCGTGTAGCGTTCGTTGATCAGCAGGGTGTGGATCGCGGAATTCGTCCATTTCGGCTCCCCGGTCGGACTCTTGATGCCATGCGCCGTCAGGTACTTGCGAATGTTCTGGATGCTCTCCCCATGCTCGTAAAGATCGTAGATCTTCTGCACGACCGCCGCCTGTTCCGGCACGATCTGGTATTCGCCATTCGCTGTCTTCTCGTAGCCGTAAAGCCTGCTCCATCTGGTGACGCCGTCTTCAAACCGCTTCCGTATTCCCCAGGAGGTGTTTTCGGAAATCGACCGGCTCTCCTCCTGGGCAAAGGCCGCGAGGACGGTCAGGAGCATCTCCGAGAAAGCCGTGCGGGTATCGATGTTGTTACTCTCGAACACGATGTGGACGCCGAGGTTATTAAGATGCCGCACAAAGGTCAGGCACTCCAGGGTGTTTCTGGCAAAGCGGCTGATCGATTTTGTTAAGATGAGGTCGATCTTTCCTTCCTCGCACACCCGCATCATCGCCTGGAACTGTGGCATTCTAACAGAGTCTGCAAACCGTGTCTTTCTTTTTATTCAAATTTGCGCAACTTATTCTACCTTATCTTCGAAGGACCCGAAATGCGTGCCGGGAGGGATTACAATCATACCTGGGAATAAACCAAACAAAAAAAGCCCACCAGGTCAGCTTCCTTGTTACGAGATGATCTCGTTTCTTGGAAACATACCCGATGGGATGCTTAGTATGTATTCAGTTCTTCAATTGCCTCGTCGAAAAGCAAAAACTATTTGTATAGACCTCTCCCACTGTCAATTATCTCTGGTATCAAATATGAATACCATACATTGCCCAGTCCATATGATCTATCTATTTCTTCTTCACTTCCATCCTTCCTTTTGACTTTGTCCTTCCACATGTACTCTCCAGAATACACTCCAAGAAATACATATTGCTTTGTTTTTGAGTAGTTTAATCTACCGTCAATCATTGCGATGTTTTGTGGTTTGCTGATCACCACTCCTCCTGATGATCCAGGGAATAATTGAGCGTCGATTTCAAATAGTGGATTGCCTCTGAAGTTCAGTCCCCATCCTGATGCAACAATTCCAGATTTAACAATCGGGAACTTATTCACAACATCGTAGAATCCTTTAGGATAACTCGCCACAATAATATCCGAAGTCACATCAATGGTAATAGGTTGATTGTCTGGCAAATTACTATTCGTCAAAGTAGCAGGAATCATGAGATTATTCTTTCCAGATTTTGCACTTTCGATTATCCTATCATGAATGCAGTCTGTAACATCTATCGCAACAACATCCACTTGCTCCATTTCATGAAGTTTTGTTCTTTTTTTAATTTCTGATTGTGTGAGAACAATTGGCAACCAATCTATTTTGCCATCGTTTATTTCACGTAAACAGAATGTAAGGGAATCTATCAGAACTTCTTTGCCCTCAATCTGTGGAAGAATAACATGTCGATTCGTGATAAGCCAATATCCTTTTATTTCTTCCCAATGAGGACCCTTGATGCTTGGGTCAGTTGGCGTCGTAATTGTGTAATAAAATCCAGATGCATTCCCTTGAAATTTGCTGTTTTCAGTATGGCCTTCAGTCAAAATAATAGTTGTTATCGAATACAGCTGCTTTTCAAAATTATCCTTTTCCATGTTTTAGCTCGCCCCTTTCAGACATCCTCATCAACCGGCTTCCAGGTCTTCTTGTACTTCCATCCTTCGGAATCCATATACCGTTCCTCGCCGAGGACATATTCACGATGGAAGTATTTCACGATGTCCAGATCCAGTGCCTCAAGCACTCGACAAGCTACATCAAATGAAGTCGTCCGGAGGTTCCGCTCTCCGCTTTCAAACTTCTGATAGTGCTGGATCAGAATCCCGGCTTTATCGGCTACCTGCTGCTGCGTAAGTCCGCAGGTTACGCGCTGCTCTTTGAGAAGGCCATTCTTCTTATCCTGTGTATGTACTACTCTGAATCCGCTCATATCCATCGTGCATATCTCATTTACATCCAGTTGTGTGCAAGTCCATTATACACACAGATGGGTGTACTGTCAATATGCGGGTTTCGTCCTTCCCTCATGCACCTCAAGCGCCTGACGCAGGTCAAAATAGACCTTGTGGCTGTCCGGAGCAAGACGCACCCCAGGCACCCGATATGTCAGTTTCTTCTTCCAGCCGCAGCTCTGAAAGACAAACCGCACCAGATCCTTGCTCTTTATGTCATAGTGGTCGCGGCTCAGATTGTCCGGGAGTCTATTTGCGCCGCCGTCATCGATATTGCACGGTTCTATCCCAAAAGCCAGATCTTCCGGGCTGAACAGAAAGTGAAAATACTCCGGATACCCCATAGCAACAAGGGTCGTCTTGAATATCGTTATCCTGCCGGAGTCAACGTTAAAAGATATGCCGGGAACCGAATAGTCCCATATGATATAGTCATCCACGGTGATCACCTCCATCCTGGGCACACGTGTCCCTCGGTATTATTGGTCGCGTGTTGGCTCCGGTTGTATCAGATCAGGTTGTGTGGATGCATCCGACTGTAATTGCGGATCTGCTTCCCTGGTCTTTTCCCGCACGCCCGTCAGCATCGCAATCTCCACAAAGCCGTCCATCTCTTTGACCTCGGTCTCCTTCTTGTACTGCTCCATCGGCACACCGAAGGTATTAGCGATATCATCCGAGTAATAGCCTTTTCTGGTATCGACCTTAACGACCTCGCCATTCTCGTCCACAGGCTCCTCACCCTTCTTCGGCTTCTAATTAAATATCTGCGGTATGTGCATGTCAAAGGATGAAGAAAAAGACTTTAGTACAATCGGAATCCGGATTAAAAATTTCCGCATTGAAAGGGGACTGTCCCAAGAACAGCTTGGAGAGTTATCCCATTTTTCTACAGCTACGATTAGAGCTATTGAAAGGGGAATCAATTCTCCAAGTGTTGACACACTTGTCATGATTGCTGATGCACTTAAGATTTCAGCTGCAGAATGTCACCGTAACGGGCCAGCAGGGCCATAATTCCCGGCCAGTGAAGGACGCAATCCCCGGCCAGATGTTGTCACAATTGCCAGCCAGTAAGCGGTCAAACCTCTATAATGGAAACACCTTTTTCTTAGAAAAGGAATCTATTTTGAGAAGGCCCATATATGGACTACAAGAGAGTGCTCATCCTCCATTTCACCAATGGAATGAGCAGCAGGGAAATCTCCGAGACCACCGGGGACGGGAAAACTACGGCCAACGAGTTCCTGAAACGCTTCAGGGAGTGTGAGGAACTGTCGTATCCCCTGCCGGAAGAGGTCACCAACGAATTCATCGCAGGCTGCCTGTACAGGAAGGCCGGGAACCTTGTCAATTCTGAACTCTACAGGGATTTTGACCCGGAAGAAGTCCACCGTGCGCTGACGAAGAAGGGCGAGACGCTCAAGCACCTGTGGAAGAAGTACAATGCAGTTGGAACGGTGAACGGCCGGAAGCCGCTGAGTTACAGGCAGTTTTGCCGGCGCTATACCGCTTGGCTTGACAGCACAAATGTTACCTTTCACAAGTCAGCAACCACCACTTCAAGTGGTGGTTTGCAAATAGCCCTATAAGGGCTGAATACATGCGCCGCCTAAAGGCGGGTGTTGCAAGCCATTCTTGCTTTTTCCGCTTAAAGCGGCCTATAAGATTTCTTCTCTTCGTTCATGGATTCTTCGGTCTGACGCCTGATGTATTCTTTCACGGTTTCTTCGTTCACGTTTCCGACCGTCGCTACATAGTACCCTCTGGCCCAAAAACCTCTGTCCCATTTACTCCCCAGTTCTGGATGCTTATCGAAGATCATCAGCGCCGACTTTCCTTTGAGATACCCCACAAAATCTGAGATACTCAGTTTCGGCGGGATGCTTACACATAGATGCACATGATCTGCGCAAACCGCACCTGCAATAATCTCGACTTTCTTGTAACTACACAGCGTCTTGATTATATCTCTCACGTCGTCTTTTACCATTCCGTACAATTTCTTCCGACGAAACTTCGGGATAAATACAATATGGTACTGGCATTCCCATTTGCAATGTGCTAAACTTGAACTGTCCATTGGACGCCTCCTGTGTTTTGAGTTTGGCTTGCAACACCTTGCTCAGTATAACACAGGAGGCTTTTATTTCCGCATACCCGATACGTCTTCTTCCAGTCGCCCCAGCATAGCTGGGGGATTGAGTTTTTCATTCATACCCTCACTCTCTTATCACCCGACATGCTCCAAGCCGTCCTACGCCCCTTCCTGAGTCCCACAGAGGCATTGGATTAGCAGTCGAATGATTGGAGTGCTAAAAACCATACACGCGCTTTATCTTTTCACGCACAACAAAAGGCTCCGGTCTTTGGTATCCAACGGGATACTTTTGAATATTGTCCTCTACTGGAGGTAAACGATCATTGATTAACTGCATAAAATCATAGAGCTTTTCAACATCGTCATAGTACTCTTCAGATGTACCAATTTCACGATAGTTGAAGGAGTGAATGGCATTTCTTTTTTTCTGAACAGAATCGACCCATTGCTCCCAAGAATCATTCTTCTGATACAAAATTCCGCGGCTATATTGCTTCAATTGGTCAAAACCCAGATCGTTCGGCTCAATAGTCACAATATTCCCTTTTCGATCCTTCGTTGTCTTAGGTTGTTTCTGATAATCTTCGTTATATGCACAATAGAAAAACTTCAACCAACTTTCAACAATTGCCCCTAGGTTTGCTCTTGCCAATATCAACTCACCAGATGTCATCTTAGCACCTTTATCAGTCCAGAGCCTAAGCGTTTTTGTGAGTTCCCTCATCCAGTCGAGCATAGCATCATCTATCTCCTTAGCTGCAGATGACGGTGGGATATTTTCCTGGGCAGCTTCTTTCCACAGAAGCGTTGTATTATTCGTATCTCGAATAATGAAATCTAATGTGTCCATATACGTCCTCAATCTCAGATATCAGCTTTTCTCTCTTCTTCCCTTGTCCACATCTGCCCCGCTCCTTCGACATACCAGCGTCGCATCTTAAATTGGTGATGGATTGGTCATAGGGTGTTTCTTTACCGCAGCGGACACATATTTCTTTTTCCATCAATCTTTATTTCCCCATCTATGTACACAGGTTCATATCTCAATCATCCGATCCATCTTCACCCCCAGGGCTTCAATCAGATGACGCTGGTCTGCTCCATGCTGGGCTTGTTTTAATACCGCTGCAGGTGTTTTCTTGTTCTTCACCAGCACTCCGACAATTCTAAAACTTTGATAGATCCAGGCTAATGGACGAAGTACCTTATACTTCTGCGCTGCTTTCCAACGGCTCATTCCGCCAACTTGAAGCTGTTTAAAGAAGGCTACTGTCCCGGTATTTGTATAAAAGTCTATGCTCGCATCTACTGTAGGAAGTTTATGACCAAAGTTGCCCTTTTCCAGAATATAGGCCAGCAGTTCGTCTATGGGAAGTGATGCATCGTCCTCAATAATCTGGGGTAAACCAAGGTACCTCTGGCAGAGAACTGTCACTGTCCGAGCAAGCCTCTCCACGCCATTGTCTATCAAAAGTGGTTGTAATGCTTCCCATTCCTCTGGCTTGAGATTATGTACATACATCATCCAGTCGATGATCTGTCGTAGACCAAGGCCTGACCGCAGATGCTGGTCAATGTGGAAGATCAAGACCAGACCATTGAGAAGCGTGGGAAGGACAGGAAATTTATAACCTTCGATTTCATGCCATACACGATTGTCAATCCCCTCTTCAAAGAATGACAGGCGTTTCTCATCTTTTTCTGATATGAGCGGAATCCGCCAATGAAGCTCAAAGGAAATCTTGTCTTTTTCATAGCCGTAATGGTGTTTTTCCTGCTCTTTGTCATGCACCAGCGAATATCCATTCTCCTCCAGCAGCTTTGCCGTTCTTTCCAGGTCAGCCCTCTTCACGAGGAAATCCACATCACCCATGGAGCGCAGCGTTGGGTGTGGATAATACGTCGCCGCTGCTGCACCTTTGATAATCACACAGAGGATGTTGTAGGAGTTGAGAAGTTTGATGAGCTGATCCTGTGCGTGAAGCACGCGGATAGCTTGCCCTGTTTTCTTCATGCAATAGGCGCGCCATGTGGCTGCTTCTGCAGGAAGGATATTGTATGGCAGAGCTGCGACTGTCTGCTGTTTCATCTCATCAAAGAGAGGCTGATAATCTGTTGGGAGGGAAAGCGTAGTGTTAGAAAACAGTGATGCCTTAAGAATGTCAAATATTGTCATCGTTCGTTTTGTGTGCCGTATCCTTTTTCTTGCCTGCTCTCGTTTATGGCGCTATTATATCATGCCCTGTCAATAGAGCTATTTTTTCTCTTGTCCACATCTGCCCCTGCTCCTTCGTCGCATCTCAATAGGTGTGGATCTGTCGTAGGGGGTGTGGGAGATATCTTATCACAGAGACACGCCTCCCCACGCAGGATTGTTGCGTCTCCGCGCTTTGTGGTTTACTTTATCTTCTGAACTTCATACTCCCTCAGCACGCCTCTCACAGCTCTCATGATATCCCATTCCAGCTCTGTACCGGGTTCCGGGAGATTGATACCGCACAACTGATCCATTGTAACCTCTAACGCCTCAGCGATGGCTACAAGGTTGATGACCGGTGGAATCCGTTTATCCGTCTCGTAGAAACTGATCAGCTTGTCGCTGAGATCGGCCATCTCCGCCAGCTTTTCCTGGCTATATCCTCGCAGTTTGCGGTAGTAACGTATGTTCTGTCCTATAGTTCTCATTTATCTCCTCCATGTTGTATTTTCACATGGGGAGACGAATTGTCAGCACTCCCGGAGTTGAACCGAGGTTGGGACCGCCAGTGCTGGTAGAGGAGGCTTGGGATGGCCTCCTTTTAATTACACTTTTCAGCCGATTGCGAAACTCAAAAAAGTTAGCAATCATGTGGGTTTACGGGAATACGATACAACTGACATTCCTCCACTTTTTTGGTATAATTGAAGTGCGAAAACAACCAGACCGCAAAAGAGGAGGAAATGTCATGCGAAATAAAAGAGCGCAGGTATCATTGTTTGACACCTACAAGGAAGTAACTGAAAGCTACGAGAACAACAAGCCCAAACTGTTCCGACAGTTGGATGAACTGATCGAGTGGGAGACATTTATCCCGGCAAGATTCTTTGGAGCTTTCCATCAGAAAATGGGCCGGCCCAGAGTCTACAGCCTGGTGTCGTTTCTCAAAATGCTGGTTCTCCAGCGTATCTTTGGTTATACCGAAGACAGTCAGTTACTTCTCACGCTGCGTCACAGCAGCGAAATGCGGGATTTTTGCGAATTAAAGAAAGTGCCGGATGCGGCGAAGATCACACGCTTTAAGCAAGAATTTATCGTTTATATTGAAGAAGTATTTGACACTCTGGTTGAACAGACAGAAGCGATCTGCCGCCAGATGGATAAAGAGCTTGCCGATTGCCTGGTTTTCGACACCACCGGTATTGAGAGCTATGTGGCCGAAAACAATCCCAAGTTTCTGAATGGAAAACTTTCGCAGGCGAAAGCCTTTGCAAAAAAGAATCCTGGTTACGATCCGTATAAGGGCGTTTACTCTTTGATGCCGGATACCGCACTTGCGAACAGTAATGTAAAACGTCAGTATATTAACGGTCATTTCTGCTATGCGCAGAAGGCGGGTATCCTCACTAACGGCCTCGGAATCGTTCGAGACATTGCTCTTTTTGATGAAGATTTTAAGAATGCCCATCCGGAAATGCCGGTTGACAAGCGAGAGGATGATCCTTCTCTAGACAAAGAGATCGGAGATGCCAAAGCATTGCTTCCCATCCTGACCGACTTCCGGTCAAGCCATCCTTCGCTGCATTATTCCACTTTCCTCGGAGATGCCGCTTTTGATTCCTATGACCTTTACAGCGCATTGCTTGGCTCGTATGGTTTTCAACGTGCCGTCATCCCCTTGAATCTCAGAAATTCTGCCAAGGCTCTTTCTGCTGATGTCAATGAATCCGGCGTTCCTCTCTGTCCGACAGACAAAACGCCTATGCTTTTTGCCGGACCCTGTGGCGGAAAGAATCGTTCCAAGCGCTTGAAATTCGTCTGCCCAAAATCCAAGGTTGTTCCTGCTGAAAAAGGTACTACCAGAAAATGCTTTTGTGATTCCCCATGTACAGCCTCTCCATATGGTCGCTGCGTTTACATCTATCCTGATGCTGACAAACGTCTTTACCCTGGTCTTGTTCGTGACTCAGAGGAGTGGAACAGACTTTATGCCAAGAGAACCGCTGTTGAACGTTCCATCAATTCCTTCAAGGATGTTCTTGGGATTGATGGAAGAAAAACCTCTAATACTTCCACAACAAAAGCAGATCTTTTTCTTGCTGGCATTACTCAACTTCTCGGTGTGCTTCTCGCTTCACAGCTTCATGACTTGTCTCTTGCTCGGAAAATTCGCAAGCTTGCTGTCTAATTTCCTTTTGCAGGTTTACATAAAAACTTGCACCTCGTGCTCTCTTGCTGTTCACTTAACCCTGACTTTCGCAATTCCCTCATTACACTTTTTCGAAGAATGTATCTGGCCTATTCTTATCCAACATTTCAGAGGCCCACATAACCGTAACAAGATCCTCGGTCTCACTTAAGTTGATTTCATCTGCGGCAATAGGCTCATCACCACTTTTGCAAATTAGAACAACTTCTGATTCATACTCTACAGCTGGAATGCTCGTAGCGTCAACCATCATTTGATCCATGCACATGCGGCCAAATAAGTGCAATGATCGTATGAGATCCGATATATCCAGCACTGCCTACAACGAGGATGTTCATAAAGAGCAAATAGAATACTATTATCTTTTATTGCTTAATAAACACTGCACCATGTATGATAGATGGTTTAGTAACTTTAGGTGTCATATAGTCATTGCCGTACATATACCTCAATAGTTCATCATAACGCTCAGGACAGTGATTTTAATCAGTATTTTTCCATTGATAATGATTAAAATCTGTTTTCATAAGGGACCAAGGAACTGATTAAACACATTTTGGGCAGACTTCTCCCTGGGATTGCTCTGTCTCCCAATGCAGCTTTATGTACCCCATCAGCAATGTTCCTCATAGATTCCTATGCCCGACATACTGAATGAAAGACATAAAGGAACAGTTAAAGGGGCACCTCTCACCCAGCGTTCTTTCTCTCCTGGAGTTCCTCATAGAGCATCTGAATGGCTTCTTCCACAGTCTCTCTCGTAGGAAGCGTCAGTGCCTGTACCCAGCCGTAGGCTGTTCCGCTCTGTATTGCCCCCTCCAGCCTCACCGTGCGCCGAGTTGTATAAACCTCTGGCCCAAAGCCGTCGGCGATGATCTCCGGCATGATTGTGAAGCTGTGTTTTTTGAACACGGCTATTCCTTTCAAATATCCCCACCCTTCCACCGGCTCACGGTTCTTCTGGATGATCTGACGGATGATTTCCGGATTGTACTTTTCTGCTCCGAGGTCTTCCACATGGATCTCAGCGGAGACCGATGTATAATTGTCATAGTAGATCGCACGGCTCTTGGCTGCATTCTTGGCCTTCTCGTTCATCGTATCATTGCCTAGGTCGATATCATCCGGCATCTGGAAATCCTCTGGCACAAAGCCAGCCTCCAGCAGCTCCTTCGTCTGCCGGTTCCTGAACTTCTTCTCAACCGTTGTTCCCTTCTCAACCGGAGTGATCGGCACAATTCGGATAGGATCCTCCAGCGTGAACACAAGGACAGTCTCACCATCAATTTCCATCGGTGCGCCGATGATCCTGTATTTGTAATCAAGATTCCAGCCCATGTTGTCAAAGAGCGCGTTGGCGAACCCCTTGCATCCGCATTTGCGCATAATGATCCCGTCATCCTTCTCCTTTACCCATTTCAGGGTTCGGCTGTCATCCTCATCAGATTTATGGATCACGATCATCCGAAGGACTGTTGTAATCTTCAGAATCATACCCGCACCAACGGGGAACCACAGAGACAAAGCCTTTGAGCGCTCCATCCCTGTAGATATGCATATGCGGCAGTTCGCCTTCCCATCCGCCACGGTTGGCTACGACAAGCTTCTGGGTCAGAAGGAAATCTTCGGGGCTGACTATGGCCTCATAACGCGCAAAAATGCAGCCGCTCGATCAGGCCATGCACCTGGCTGGTGATGTCGCCCAGGTAGATCGGAGAGCCGATGATCAGCGCGTCGGCAGCGAAGATGCGGTCGATCACGGGCGAGAGGTCATCCTTCCAGAAGTATTTACACCGTTCTCCGCCTTTTCTCTTACACGCCATGCAACTCCGGCATCCTGTGTAGGTCAAATCGTAGAGGTCTATGTACTCCGTCTCCGCGCCAACAGACTCCGCGCCCTTCTTCGCTTCCTTCAGCATCAGGGCTGTGTTCCAGTTCTTACGCGGGGAACCATTCAGTATGATTGTTTTCATAAATCTTTCTCCATTCTGATGCAGCGGAAGGTATCTCCGTCCATAGCTTCACCGCAGACTTCATAAAGCATTTGCTCATAGAACTCGACCTTATTATCGCGGCTTTCGACAACCGCCTTGCTGTAGCCAAGTTCCTCTGCCCATACCTCACACTCGGAAACGACCATCGTTCCGATTCCCTGACGTCGGTATTCCGGCAGCACAACCACCCTGCCTATCATCATGCGTTTCTCATCCAACGGATACATACGCGCCGTCGCTATCGGAAAGTCATTGTCTGTTATCACGATGTACTTTGTGTCCGGGCCATCATGTTCATCAAACTCCTGACGGAGGGTGATGTGGTGTTTCTTTGCCATAGCCTGGATGCGGACGTAATATGCTCCCGCCTGCTGCCAGGTTTCGCTTGCCCGGATAATGGAGAATGATGGTAGCTCCCTGATTTCCGCTATGTCGGATACAAAGAGCTGATAGTCTTCAATCTTGATGCTTTCTTCATCTCGGTTGAATTCATGAAAACCATAATCTGCCGGGAAGGCCACCGGAACCCCGGTAAAGGCCCGTCCGTCTACATCGACCACACGGACGATTTTGCCCTCGTACTGGTACAGGTTCATACTGTTATCCATCTGTACTCTTCACCTTCTCGCCGTCCTGCTCTACGAAACTGAATGTCTTCGGAGGCTTCTGCGTCCACAGCTTGCTTAAATCAAACTTGTGGCGCTTCAAAGCAGCTCGGAAAGGTTCTTCTCCCATTCTGTTTACTGCGCCCTTGAAATCTGACACAGTTTCGCTTTTTGTGAAATCCTGGGCGTGCTTTACATCTGTTGTCCGTTCAATCTCATCCTCGAAGGCGAGCACCTGAGCAACTGTCATGACTTCCACCTCATTTGGCAGGGACTTCAACAGCTTCAAGTTCGCCTCCAGATGCTCGGTGACCTCTTTGTCCGTGTCAAAAACAAGAACAACCACGCAGCCGGACGGATATTGCATCAGCTTGCGGATTGGAAGCTCATTCTGAATTATGTTGAACTTTTCCGCTTTCCCAGGGTGAATCAGCGACGGTTTCAGCTTCAAAGCTTTCAGGAGCTTCTCCTCGCATTCGCCTTCCGCAAGGTAAAAATACCTTCTGTTGTCCTCCATCACGCTTCCACCTCCAGATCAAGCTCATCCAGAAGTGAGGCATCAGGAAGGGACCGGAACACGTCGTTCTCCATGGCGCATTTCACAGAATCCGTATTGCGCTTTAGGATTTCAGAGGCAAAGGTCACAGAGACGTTGTATTCACCATCGTCAATCTCCTTGCGCATGAAAGCAAAGGCATGTTTCGGCAGGTTCAGATCAAGCATATCCGTGTTATGGGTAGTGAAGATGAGCTGCTCATTCCTGCCCAATCGTTCCACCATCAGACCGAATATTGCCTTCTCAATGTCACTCTGGATGTAGGAGAAATGTTCATCACAGTAGTAGAAGCAGTTATTGTGGCTGAGCATGGAAGCAAGGAAAACCGCCACATCAATGCCCTCTGCTGTTCCGCTGGACAGAAGTTCTTTGTTCAGCAGTTTCCCGTCCTGTATGATGATCTCCTTACCACGCCGACGAATGACAAAGGAATCCTTCAAATCCTTGGCAATTGCCACGTCAGTTAGTGTGGGATCAAGCGTCCCAATAACCGCCCGGAGTGTCTTGAGCAGGGCTTCCTTGTTCACGTCCGTAACGCGCAAGGAGGATTCAATCTCCGGATAAGCAAAACGGTACTCCAGCGGTCCGATGGCTTTGCGCAGTTCTTTGAAACTTCCGCCGATTTCTCCTGTTCGCTCGACCAGTTTCTCCGCAGCCATCTCGTAGGAATCCATTTCGGCGATTTCCGCTGTGTAGTAGCGGATGCTCACGTTCTCTCCGTCAACGATACCGGCAAAACGATGAAGCGTGTATCCCTCGTTCACAAAATCAACCTGGAACTTTGCAGGCGTTCCGCTGTGATCCAAGTCCCGCAGAATCGCTTCATTGGCCTCCTTGATGGAGCTGAAGATTTTTAGCAGTGCCCTGCCCAAGCTGGTCTTTCCTGTAGCATTGGAGCCCATCAGGATGACAGCCTTCTTATAGCGGAAACGCTCCCGTCCATTCAGCGCCTCCTCCCCGATCAGGGAAACGGACAGCTTTCTTGGATATGTGAAGTTCATTTGGAAATCATCGAAACCATACACATGGCTCAATTTTACATCAATCAAAAGCATGCTCGTCACCTCTCATAATTTCGCTTTTCGCGTCTTTATGATACGCCTTTTCCATCCTCATTGCAAGAGGAATTTTGTGGCTGGAAAAATTAAGTTCCATGAACGCTGAAAAACAAAAAAATACGGGGAGCCCGAAAGCTCCCCTCCAGTCTCCCACACGTCTGTGTCATGCTAACCGATCTCAATGTAGAGTGGGTGTCGCGTACGCTGCGACCCAGCCCTTTTTCTCCAGTCTGATCCGTCCGCCCTGCTCCAGCTTCTTCAAAGCGTAGTGGGCTTCTGTGTACTTCATGCCGAGGTAGTCGGCAACATCGTTCCCGTGGCCTTCCTTCACGGCAGCGTACACCTTCTCCATCCGTTCTTCCACCTCGCGGCTCCTCTGGCGTCCAGGACTTTTCTCCTCGGCTGTTTTTTCCCTCCAGCCGCCCTTCTTTCCTCAGCTTGCTGGCAGTGTACTTGACCTGAGAAATGCTGATGCCAAGGTACTCAACAATCTCCGCCTGGCTCATGCCCTCCTCGATTATGGCGAGGACGTCCTCTTCCCTTCCCTGGGCCGCCTTCCTGCTGTACTTTTCCGCGTTCTCCTTCCATGCCTCATAGCCGCGCCCTCCACAATGGAGAAGTACTCCTCGCTGGGCTCCCCCAGCAGCCTGTCCTCATGGAGAATGTAGGCGATGCAGTTTCTCCGTTTGCGGAGCTTTCTGCCCTGCAGCGTTCTCACAGGCAGGAGGAACTCCCGCTTGTAGTAGTACCTCGGGTAGCCCTCGCAGCGATCCAGCCTTGCCTCATCCTCCGCAGAAATCCTGTAGATCAGCGCAGGCACACAGCAGTTGGCATCCTGCTCGATGGTGCAGTACGCTCCCGTGCGGCTCTGCTTGAAGAGCATCCGGTAACCGGGGATCACCGTTGTTCCGATGACCTCCATGTCCGGACATCGCTGGACCATCCTCAGCCAGCAGAGGTTGCTTCCATATGCGAGGACGTAAGTTTCCGAATCCAGCTCCCACCAGAGCTTCATGCCGTCAGTCCAGGCCATCTTCATCCGCCCCCGCATTCTTGCCGTCCACATGCTCAAGGCGCTTGTCCTCCGTTCCATCGGATTCGCCCAGCACATGAAACTCCGCGCCGTCAAAGTCCTTCCCATCCAGCAGGTACTCGCCGTTCTGCCACGCATCGCTGACGCGCTGGTGGGCTTCCGCTTCATCGGCCGCCTCGACCACCACGATCTTGCGCAGAAGCTCCGTGACCGCGACTCTGTACGTTTTCCTTTCCTTCATGGCCCTCAGCCCTCCTTTCACTGCCTTAAGCCGAGCAATACCCGGCAAGGCTTGGTGTGTTCCGTTTTCCCTCAGCAGGTGGGCTGTCTCCAGGCTGCCGAACCATCCATGTTCTTGAGGAGAATCTCGCGGGCTGTCTCGAACTCGTCTCCGATGAATCCGAGGCGGAGCATATATTCCGCCGAGATAGGGCCATTTGCACGGAGTTTTAGGGCCACCGTCACGGACTTTTAAGGCCACCTACACGGAGGCGAAGGCCACTTGTATAATGAGCGTAGCACACAGTATGTGTGACTATGTTCAGGAGGTGGC
>Ga0247608_10000287_pt1 | contig 87951 bp, 84 predicted proteins | sample 176DNAGHGlowgp2_FD_193490 | JGI IMG/M metagenome (GOLD analysis project Ga0247608, IMG submission 193490) | Sheep rumen microbial communities from Palmerston North, Manawatu-Wanganui, New Zealand - 1766 DNA GHGlow gp2 | ecosystem: Host-associated > Mammals > Digestive system > Stomach > Rumen ... | reverse complement strand
AGCTGTTCCACCTGACCAGTTCCCGTCCGGGGGTGTTCCCGGACTTCATCAAGGAGCTTTGACAGTTTGGATACGGCCTGTGGCGCTTTCTTGCTTAGTTCCTTCAGGTCTTTTTTTGCGTCTTCGGTGAATACGATGGTGTACATATCAGTTCTCGCCAATCATCCTGCCGAGGAAGTCCTCGGTGCTCTCGCCCTCGTTCATCCGGTACCCCTTGCCTGCCTCGTAATCGGCAATACCTTGACGGATTTTAGCATCCAAGGTTGCTCTGTTGATAAGAGTATCGTCTTCCATAACTGGGACAAGGCGGTAGCTGCCGTGAGATCTTGAGGTAATCACGACATCGTTGGTGCGAGCCAACTCAAAGTATTTGCGCTGGTTGGCTCTGAATTCTCTACTACTTACTACGACCATAATAGTTCTTTTTACTCCGCAAATATATACATTTTCAAAATAAGTACCAAATTGGTACACATTTTTCTTAAATTTAACGCTCACCGAAGTGAGCGAAAAATTCGAATTTGAACGCTACAATCTATCGAAGCGTTTAAGGTTCTGAATGGATTGAACCAGAATCACGCTGAAACAGATAGCACAGATACCCAGAAAGGCATCGAAGGCTACCGACGTTCCTTTGATAGTGATGTGGTGAATCAGAAATACCAGCAAGCAGAGCACTGCGGTCGCATTACTGAAAATGTTGATGATAATGCTCTGACGGCGCTCTGCTTTGACGAATTGACTATCGTTTGCCATTCTCTTTTTTATACTGTTCAGTTTGGCATACGAAAATACTCTGAATGTGCAATTCACCGCCAAAAACAAGAACAGCAGGGAACTGATTATGCTCGAATCGTTTATTAAACGGGAGTAGAGTTCATATGCAAACATAATGAAGCAGATAATTCCTCCGGCAACATTTGCCCACATTTTTGGTTTGCTGAAAGTCCTGTAGTCCATATACGATTCTATATCACTCAATCAAATCTCGATTTATCTAACTGCAAATTTAGCAAAATTTTTCCGTAGGGGTGACAATGTCTCCCCAAACTGCTTTTTCGGAGAGGTAGCTTTGCACATATACGCGACCAATTGACATACTGGACACATAGGTCGCAGATTTGGAAAGTGATGAGATCGCTCTACAAGCTGCTGGAAAGGGTATTTGATAGGGTAAATAGAGATGGTGGTGTTTGCGGGCAGGTGACCCACTCCCGCTGCCACACCGAATCAACAATAACAAATATATATCAGAGACTGCCCTATGTGGTGGTTTTTTTGTTTAGATGGGTAAGGATAGTCTGAACCGCGTCTTTATACTTCCGGGAAATCGGGAGCTCTGCCGTGTTGACAGTTACAGTATCGGACGAAGCGAGTTTTGCATAAGCGGTATTGACCAGGTAGGAGCGGTGGATACGCAGGAAGTTGTCCCCCAGGAGATTTTCCCACTGGCTTATGCCGGTTTTGTTGCGAAAGCGGCGGGCTTCGGTGGCATAGACCGTCACCTCTTTGTCGTTGGATTCGACGTAGAGAATTTCATTGGGAAGAAGGGATACCGTCTTGCGCTCTGAAACAAATCGGACGGGCTTCTGAGTCGCGAGAAATCGTCTGTCCAGGAATCGGCCCAGAGTGGTGTCGCCTACGATGAGGAGCGCCAGCACCATGCCGATAAAGACAGGATTGAAGAGAGTTTCAGGGTAGTCATCATATTGCCACCAGATTACGATGTGCCGCATGTGGACGATTATGATACTGGCCATTACCACCTGTGCAATCTCGGCAACGAGGATGGCAAGCATGACGAAGATGGCATCCCGGATGCCGGCGTTTTTGTTTTGGAATGATATTTTGGATAGAAAGTAGCGTGCGGCTAAAACGCCAGGGAGAAACTGAACGCCGATGAAGAGGGCTTCCGGGAAAGAATACCCCATACTGACAACCAGGGCCGCAATCAGCACGACGGCGGCCACCCATAGTCCGAGTATTATCAGTGTCTTCTTCATCGACAAGGCAAAGATAGCCTTTTTTGCCGAAAGAAGCTTTCATCCTCCGGCTTCAAGGGGGATTTGACGGGTCTTGGAGGGGCTTTGACAACCAGGAATATCAACAATTCAGCGTAAATTTGCAGCAGAATCAAATTGATATTGTCATGAACTTGCTAATCACTCTTCCCAGTCTCTTCATTCAAGGAGGACTGTTCACCATGTCTCTTATCACCGTGCTCTTCGTAGGGTTGCTGCTTGCCGCATGGAAGGCGCCTGCATGGGTGAAGGAAATTGGAATCATTACCCTTGTGACAGGCCTGTTGTCACCTCTTATTCCTCTTTATCAATTTTTGTCCACGCTTCAAGAAGTGGCGGCGGTTAAGGGGGATACTGTTTCCAGTATTTTCGATCTGATTTCTCCGGGCGTTCTATTCGGAGTGAAAGCCCTTTTGATCCCTGTTATTTACGGAATGATTGTTTATGTAGTTTCACTCGTTATAAGGATTATAAGGACCCCCAGACTGTAATGATGGGGAAGATAAAGCTTTTTGACTAATTGCCACCGTTTTTACTGCTTGCACAGGAAGGACGTACAATGGAACGATTGTCATTAATCTGGACAAACCGTTATCGAAAGGTATTAATTTGGAGGAGTATTGTGAGAAGATCGAAATAATATCTATTTGGATGAGAAACAGGGGTTGCTTCCGAGGTCAAAGATTTGCGTGTTCCACAAGGGATATATCATTCAAAAAGATTCTACAGGCCTTGTTGTTTATGATAATGCGGGACATTTTCAACAAGAATTGAAGTTTGATGTTATTGAAGATTTTCCGACATTTCAAGATAAGAGACTGTACGTTCTAACCGCTTGCGGGATAGAGATGTATGGCTACACCTCATATACCTACTGCAAAGTGGGCGGGAAGGAAGTCGGTACGTTTCCTGATGGTGCTGTAGCGTGAGTCCCTTGAAGGCGTTGGTATCGACACAACCGCTGGAACAGCGCAGCATTGGCCCAAACAATCGGCATCGGCTTAAATCATTCTATCATTTTTGTCACAGGTGGATGCAGTAGTGTACGCAAGGGGAGAAATCAATAATTGCGTATTTTTGTGTTACGTTTCCGGAGTTCATGTGTTATATTAGTAGACGGAGCGAAAAATGATGTTACCGCAGCGGCAATGGCTGACTATTTGACAGATGCGTTCATAAGGCTTCGGCAGAGGCTGAAACTGACTTCCGGCAGGTTGCTGTCGGATGCGGGAACGGCGGAGGATATCCTGCAGGACAGCTTCGTCCGGCTCTGGCGACGACAGTACCCGCTTAAGTCTGAGAAAGAAGCCGAGGCGTTGCTGAATAAGACAGTCCGGAATGCAAGCCTGAATGAAAGAAGAAGGGAACGGACGGTACCTCTGGAAATCGATTATCCAGATGACAGACCAGATACGACAGAGAAAGAAAAGGCTTACGCCGAAATGGAACGAAAGATACAGTCAGAATTAACAGCAACCCAACAATACATACTGAAGGAGAAGGAATATGGCGGACGGACCTTGGAAGATATTGCCAAAGAATTGAAGATGGAGCCGACGGCGGTAAGAATGCAACTCTCCCGCGCCCGCAAAACACTTAGAAACGCACTGAAAGATGACAGATAAAGAGAAATACACAGCCCTGATGCAGCGCTACTGGGAGGCGGAGACCACTCCGGAAGAGGAGCGGGAACTGGCACGGTATGCGGCAAGGGTAGACGATCCGGACTTCGAGGAAATCCGGGGCGTGCTCGGTTACCTGTCCATCGGCAGGGAGAAGAAAGCCCGTCGGACAAGGACCGTACGGATGTACTCGTTTGCTGTCGTGGCGGCAAGCATAGTTGCGGTCGTTGCCATCGGCTTGAATATAAAAACAACGGAAACCGGCCATCAAGATGAACTTTGCGTCCGCTATTCATATGGCGAGTTTTCAAATAATAATGAGCAAATAATGTCTTCTGTAGAGTCCTCGCTTGCCGAGTTCTTTGCAGGGAGCTCGATTGCTGATAATAACCTTAGAGAAATGTTCCAGCGATGAAAAGGATATTGTTATGCATAATGGCTCTGCTTTTGATTGCCGGCACTGCCTGGGCCCAGAGGGGCTTGAACTGCTATCCTGTCTTTAGAGGGAAGGTGGTACCTGCGAAGCGGATGGTAGTGACGGAAGTGCGCGGCGGGAGCATGGCCACCTATAAACTGGATTATTACCATAGCGTACAATTTCAGGTGGATGAGGCAACGGCAATGAAAGTGGCCGAACTCATCCTGGCCGATGCCGATGCCGCCGAATCTGCCGAAACGGAAAAGACCGGGGAACTCCTGACATATGCCTTGATACAACCGACGCCATTTGCAAGGGTTCGCCGTTACCTCTGCTATCAAGCCAGGCCGGCTGGTCCCGCCTGGATCATTACCATCCTCTATCTGGAAGGCAGCGCCACCCTTGAAGACTTGCGTTCTATGTTTGAAAAGCAATAGCGATATGAAGCACTTAATTTTTACGATATTAGCCTCGCTCATTGCCGTCTGGGCCACAGCCCAGGAGGCAGATACCACCTCGACAGTAACTGGAGAGAAACTGAACTTCGAGCAGCCCCGTTTCCTTGTCCGCGACTATTTCGACGGCGTTAAAGCCCATCTGTCGGCAGAAGGCCGGAAAGAATGGAAGCCTGAGTTCAGCTTAAGGGCAAACGTTATGCTCCTGGATTGTTCCGTAAACCTCACGGGAGGCATCCGATCCAGCCAAAATAAAGTGTTCGGCCTTGGAGTCGGCTGGGGACAGTGCTGGTATATACTTGGACCGGGAGCCGGGAATGTCACCGGGCAACGCGTGAATTTTTTCGTATATCATCGACACTACATTCCCCTTGGGCACAAAAAGCATTTCTCTCTATACAGCGATATAATGCTGGGAGCACGTGTGGTATATAAAATGAGCGACTGGTATATGGAAAACGGATACCAACGCAACCCCACGTCAGAGCCGGAATGGCCCATCTTGCCCGGAAACTGGCGGGTGTGGATTTCCTGGGAACCCGGCATTGCATTTCATTTGTGGGGTAAGTCCAACTTCTTTATAGGTCCAAGCATAGGGCCAACGATCGGGTTACACGCGGGTATTGCCTTATAGAATCTACTTTAATAGATTATCGATTATGAAAAAGTTATTTATTTAGGATGGGACACGATATGTTTTTATTGAGCCAATTGTGAGCCAATTAAATAGCCTTCTCAAACAACGCATCCATTGTCACAACTCGTTGGATACGGTTGCTATACATGTTAATCTTAAGGCCATACGTAGTAACTAGCGTAGGCTGGATGTTTTTCTTGTTCTTGGTGGCTGTCAATAGTGCATCTATTTTATTCCGCAATTTGGCGTCATAATCTTTGTCTATGGCAAAGTCACCACGAGTGAATTTCATCTCGCAAAGATTCACCACTCGATCTGCTCTGTCAATAAGCATGTCTATCTGAGCGCCTGGCACATCTCCATCTGCAGTCGCTCGCCAGGGATATATCTCTGCCTGGACTCCAGCGATACCAAGCGAGGCTCGAATCTGTTCCTGATGGACAAAACAAACATCTTCAAAGGCGATTCCCCGCCAACGGTTGAGCTTCGGAGATGCCTGATTGTCTCGCCAGAAATGCGGATTATTGGAGGGATTCTTGCTGACAAAGCCTAGATAAAAGAGACAGAACATATCCGTGAGTTTGTAGTAGAGGTTCCGTTTGGTTTCTCCAAAGTTATAATAAGTTGAAACCAGGTTACTCTTTACGAGAGCTTTGAGCATTGCGCTTAGAGTACCACCCTCCGAGATGCCGGTAACGTTAGAGATTTGCTCACGCGTGGCACCATACCTAAGCCCAGAGAGTGCCTCAACTATTTTTCTGTAGTTCTCATTGTCGGCAAACAAAGACGTAAAGAGACGGTCATACTCTGCACGGAGAAAGCCACCCTCCCGGAAGAAGATATCGTCAATATTATCGGCAAGGGATTTCCCGGGCTCAAAGAAAGACATATAATACGCTACTCCGCCCATAATCATATAGGTCTGGGCAAGATCATAGCGGTCCATTGTGATATTCCTAGACTTGAAATATCGCTCGGTCTCGTTCAAAGTGAAAGGATGCATGTGCATCTCCCTATTGGTGCGTCCATAAAGCCCTCCTTTGTTGTTGATGAGTTTGTCCAACATCCAGGTAGTGGCACTGCCGCAAACAATCAAGAGAAGATTATGCTTTGCACAGCCCCAATCGTTCCAAAAGTGCTCGAAGGCAGGCATGAATCCGGACTTAGCCGTATCGAGCCAAGGCATTTCATCAATGAAAACCACCATCTTTTTCTTAGACCTTTTGCGGTCAAGCATCTCTTCCAGTTTATGAAAGGCATCAAACCAGCTCACAAGAGGGCCGTCCAATTGCGCTCCGTATTTCTCTAGGGAATGAGCGAACTCCTCCAACTGTATTTTGTAGAGAAGCTTCTCGTCTTTATTCTCCAATTCCAATGGAGAGATGGCGGTATGCCGGAAAGCAAAGTTGTCATCAAAGTACTCCCGAATCAGAAACGTTTTTCCTATACGACGCCTGCCGTAAACGGCCAAAAACTGCGCCGTGGGTTCTTCTAACAACCTTTTGAGCGTGGACTGCTCTCTTTCCCTTGCAATAATGAATGATTTCATAAGCAATAAAAATATCCAGCCGCGAAGATACAAAAAATATCGTTCACGGCTAAATATTTTTCAATTATTTAACTGTTCCGTCTGTTCCACTCCACTGTGGAACGGAACAGAACAGGAAGGTTTGTAACCGAGTTCCAGAGCCTTCTTAATCTTGCGGTGGACGGTGGGTAGGGGCAAAGCCGGTTTCTGCCGCAATTTCCCGCACGGTTTTGTTCTGGGCCTGAAGGTCTATGAGTTCCTGGAAGTCTTCAGCCTCAGTGAGGGCGTTTTTTTGGCGAAGGTGATCGGCTTCACTCACTGTGTCTTCATAGATAAACTGGGTGTAACCCTGTTCCTGCTTTAGCTTGAAGAGAAGGACCTTCTGAAGGTGTTGATATATGGCTACTTCTACGGAGCACGGTCATCCAGAAGAATGGAACACGAGTGCAAGGTAAACGTAGAAGTGATGTGGCTGACCGGCAAGCTTACACCGGACCACAACACACTGTCTGAGTTCCGCAAGAAGAATATCAAGTGCATGAAGCCGATGTTCCGAGAGTTCAAGATAAGAGACTGTACGTTCTAACCGCTTGCGGGATAGAGATGTATGGCTACACCTCATATACCTACTGCAAAGTGGGCGGGAAGGAAGTCGGTACGTTTGTGTTGGAAAAGGAGTAGTATGTTCAGATATGCCCAAAAGCGGTGCGGTTATTATGGGGGAGTTGAGCGGTTTCGCTCCGGATGAAAGCATATTGAAAAAAGTTGTAACTTTGACAGTGAGATAAAATGTAATTAGTATGTCATTCTGAACGAAGTGAAGAATCTATAATAAATTGATTCACAAATAGATTCTTCGCTGACGCTCAGAATGACAGTGATTGTTAAATTCGGTTTATCGAACATGTTTACCCATGACGATTTCCCTTCATACCTGGAGTGTCGCCGATAAAGTGGCGCTGATGGCGCTGTGCAATGCCGTGGACAGGACTTTCCTGTCGGGCCGGCTGCCGTATCCATATACGGAGGCCGATGCCGACTGGTGGCTGGGAATGGTCACGGAGAATGAGGGCAAGGAAGGTGTTTGGCGCTCCATCTGGGCCGATGGAAACCTTGTCGGCAGTATTTCCGTTGAGCGAAGGGATGGCGATGAGCACAGCATGGGCGAACTGGGCTATATGATTCTGACACCGTGGTGGTCGAAGGGTATCGGCACAGAGGCGGTGCGGCAGATGTGCAGGATGGCATGTGAGGAACTGGGGGTGGAAATGATTTCGGCTACGGTATTCGTCGGCAACCGGTCTTCCGAGCGTGTGCTGGAGAAGAATGGGTTCCGGCTGGAGGAAACCAAGGCCGGGACGGTCGTGAAGGACGGAAAATCTATGGTTGTGAGGAGATTTGTATTGGTTTGATTTTTGATGCAAAAGGCATCCGGAATCATGACCCTTCGCGACCGCATATCCCTTACCTGGCGCTACGGAAAAACGCAGCTGCTCATCGGCGCTGTGTACAATTTGGTGTGCATGAACTACCTCATGAGCGGGATATCCTACACGTTCTTTGTGGATTGCTTCATTATAAAGATGCCGCTGACGGCCATTATCCTGTATCTGGACAGTAAATTCCGTGACCGGGACACCATCTTCTTCTATATCAACCTGGGGCTTTCGCGCAGGAAACTGCAAGTCAGCGTGATTCTGGCCGATTTTCTGATGCTGATCATACTGCTAACTTCTGTCTTGATCTTCCATGGATAAGCATCGGCTCATAGTGGACAGCGTAGTGGTCCGTTTTGGTCAGAAAACGGTCCTGAGCGGAGGATATATCACTTCCGAAACCGGGATTGTGACTGGCCTGCTGGGACGGAACGGCGCCGGAAAGTCCTGCATGTTCCGGGCGCTGATGGGCGGACTGCGGGTAGAGAATGTAATGGTGAGCATTGACGAGAAGCCTGTCAACCGGCAGATTATCGGCCATTCCATCAAGTATTTACCGCAAGGACGACTAATACCGGAGGGGATGAAGTTGCACCGGACCTTTGAACTGTACGGGGTAAACTATTGGACCTTTGTCAACCGTTTCCCGAAATTCTCCCGGCATTATGATTCGCCCATTTATGAACTTTCCGGGGGTGAAGCCCGCCTGGCCGAACTCTTCCTGATACTGCATAGCGACGCTCCTTTCTACATCTTGGACGAGCCCTTCACACAAGTTGACCCGGTGAACGTTGAAGATGTGAAGGGTATGATTCGAGAACGAGCCAAGGACCACGGCATTATCATTACCGACCACAACTACGACGCCATCTCCTCGGTGGCCGATAATCTCTTTGTCATTGCCGACGGCTACACCAACCCCGTCAGAAACCGGGAAGACTTGGTACGGCACGGGTATCTGCGGGCGTGAGATATGAGAATACCCGCGACTCACTCTCAACCAGAGTGATGATATAATTGGGATATATTCCTATCTTTGTACGACACTAAACAAAACACCATGACCGCGCCCGACCACAACACGCCAAAGCCCGCCGCCAGGCACAAGGCTCCCTATTCCACCACACGCAAAACCCTGTACAGCGCCAAGGAACTCTACGCCGGGTACGACGCGGCCGACGAAACCACCCGCGACCGATGCTACGATGCCAGGGTGTACCGGTACTATATCGGCACCGGCAAGCATGCAGGCACCGAGCAGGAGGCTAAACGGCGGGCTCTGCACGACCATGCCATCCGCCAGGCCCTCAACCGCTTCCTGCAAGGACGCGACCCCAAGAAGAGTGTCGGGATCATGGGCGGGCACGCCCTTCTGCGCACAGACGCGATGTACCGCCAGGTTGCGCTCCTAAGCAAAACGCTCACTGAAAAAGGTTTCCTGATGATGAGCGGAGGAGGACCGGGCGCGATGGAGGCCACTCACTTTGGCGCATGGCTTGCCGGACGTACGCAAAAAGAAACGGAAGATGCCTTCCAGATACTGTCCGCTTCTCCCTCATTCGATGACCCCGGGTGGCTCTCGACCGCATACCGGGTCATGGAGAAATACCCCCGCGGGCCATACGAGAGTCTCAGCATCCCCACCTGGCTCTACGGCCACGAGCCCTCGGCCGCCTTCGCATCCCACATCGCAAAATTTTTCGAAAACAGCCTCCGCGAAGACGGCCTCCTGACCCTCGCGTTCGGAGGCATCATCTACTCCCCCGGCAGCGCCGGCACTCTCCAGGAAATCTTCCAGGACGCCGCCCAGAACCACTACCTCTCTTTCGGATTCGCCAGCCCCATGATTTTCCTCGGACGCAAATTCTGGACGGAAGATGTGCCTGTTTACCCCTTCCTCAAAAGCCTGCAGGCCAAAGGGCGGTACAAAAATCTGCCGCTCAGCATTCACGACGATTCGGAAGAAATCGTGAAGGAACTGATGGCGTTCGGGAACAGATAATCCCAAGGTCGGCAATCCCGACAACGGGATACCCGGTATAGGGCAAATATATAGCAGGCCTCTCTCTGCCCCCTAGCGCTTGTCTGTCCTGCGCTATGCAAAAACCGGACAGCATCGTGCTTCAAGAGTTGAAGCACGCGGAGGCCAGCACGGGAACCGAAAAGCGTAAACAATAATATTGAGGAAAGATTGGCGGAGTTGAGTGATGAGAAGTAATTGAAATGAGCCCAAGGCGTAATGCCGAGGGCTTCTTTTTTTGTAAAATAAAATATGCTGTCCATATTATTCTGAGACAGGACGGACAGAGAACCCAAAGCAACGGATACCAGCCGAGTAACTACGAACTCCAGAAGAATCAAAGTACACATAATAAGCTCGATCTGGCTCCATTGTATTGAGGGACGAAGACCAATAATCACCGGCGTATTCGGCCTCACCATCGAAATGTGGCATACCCTGCCCCCCTGCCGCAGGAAGAAAAATACTGTTGCCGTTAGAGCCCTCAACAATCATGCCCTTAACTCCTGTTCCTATGTAATTGTTCGTCCAAGTCCAGGTACATTTTTCTATAAGTTCGGTCCATTCCTCATTTGTGGGTATACGCCAATTGTGGCCGAAGTTTACATAAGCAGCGTCATCTTCCAGTTCAAGGACAGTCTTTCCGTCAGCGGAACAATATTTGGTTAGATTCATCTCTGAGCCATTACACCACTTATATGAGCCCCAACTGCTGTAATTCGTCTTCACCTCCGTTTCTCCCCAGGCATAATACCCGCCATAATCTTGTTCCTGTGGACTCGAAACACAGACATTGTAAGTAGCCCACTTAACACTCAAACCCAAGTCAACATAGGAGTGGGTTTCAGTACCAGGAATAGCTTGAATTCTATCGGCGTAATTTCGCCAATATACCGCTTTCTTGTAATCTTCTATTGATTCCGATGGCACATAAATAGAACAACTTGTTGAACCAAACATTTGGTACCCGCCGGTCGGAACCGTCGAAGAATTGACAATAATACTTGTGAGCGAACTACAGCCATAAAAAGCAGCGTCTTGTATGCTACTAATACTTGTCCCCAACTCTAGATTATTCAATGAACGACACGATTGAAAGGCGGCCGTTCCAATATTCTCGATTGTTGGCATAACGTCAAAGGAAGCTAAGACAGAGCAATGATTGAATGCATAATTCCCTATCCGGGAAATGTTATCATTCCCTGAAACAGCCTTTAACTTGGTACAATACTCAAAGGCAGAGTTTCCAATCGTTGTCACGCTACTCGGAATACTTATGGAAACAATATTGGCACATTGCTGGAATGTATATGGCTTAATTTCTGTTATTCCCGGTGGAATAATAATCTCTTTAGCTTCGTTTCCAGCAATAAACAAATGCCCCTGAAACTCAGTACTCTCTAATATAGTCCCTATCGAAAAGGGATGAGCTCCGGAAGACAATTCAACATTAAGCCAACTAATAAGGTCGTCTATGTGCAATTCTTTAACGTTAGTATAGGTAAAAGCTCCCCAGCCAATAGTCTCCATTGAATTAGGGATATGCACCCATGAAAGAGATTCACACTGGTGAAACGCAGAATCTCCTATACTCTTAAGGCCATCAGGAAAATCTATAGCCGAAAGACTTGAGCAATAACCAAACGCACCAGCTCCGATAGTTTTAATTGAGTTAGGGAGTTTTATCGTTTTCATATTCCCATAGCTTTGGAAAGTGTTATCGGGAATACTTTCCAGACCGACAAAATATTGAAATTCGTCAAAAGATAATATTGAGTCTTTGTCAATATTCATTAACGCAGACTTTAGATTATCCCCCGATGCAACAGCAGCGGCTTCGTCTACAGACAATTCTCCATCCCCATTTGTATCAAATGCAGCGACAAGGGCCGCCTTAATATTGGAATCCGCAAACGTTATTACGTCTTGAGACACAACCTTATTTACGACAACCTTGCAGGTGGCCGTTTTATCCCCAGCCGTTACAATGATGCTTGTTTCCCCAGCTTCGATACCGGTCACGTTTCCATTCTCATCAACAGAAGCAATACTAGAATCCGATGAAGTCCATTTTACGGTCTTGTCGGTCGCATCGACAGGCTCAACTGTTGCAACGAGTGTGAATGATTCTCCTTCCACGAGTTCTATTGATGTCTTATTCAGGCTAACACCTGTAACGGGAATCTCCGCTGCATAATCACCATAGACAGGACGAATAAGAAAATCATAATACCGCCTCTCCTCAGAACAACGGACATATGAGGCCGCAATATGCTTAGAATCATTCGAAAAATTGAAACTAAAAGCGTACGATGGATTCTCCACGTAAAGTGAAGAAGACCAATAGAACGAGGTCGGCAAATATAAAGGTTGAATCCTGCTATCTCGATCAGGCAAGAAAATACTATTTCCGTTAATTCTACTGGTAACATAATAGCCATTTTGCCCATTCGCGGAGCCCCAAGTCCAATCGCAATTATCTTTATCCATTAGTTCCTTCCATTCTTCTCTTGTAGGGATTCTCCATTTTTCTCCCAGGAGAACATGTGCCGCATCATCTTCTGGTTGAAGGGTATCATAATCATTACCGGTGTACTTGGTGTACGTTACTTTATCGCCGCTGGGATTAAACTTATCTTTATATTGATATCCATTAAATGGTTCAATGTTCCCCCACTCATAGCTCTCTCCTATATCTCCAATATAGTAAGCGCCAATATTGCTGGAAGACCATTTCACAGAGAGCCCCAAGTCAATAGCTTCGGGAGTGGAAATGGGGTCATAAACAGTTACCTCACACGATGAAGACTGGTTCCCATCTGCTGAATATGCTGTAATATTCGTCGTCCCCGCCTTTAAAGATACAATGATTCCCTTAGAACTCACTGTTGCTACGGTTGTATCAGACGAAGCCCACGTGACGGTCTTATTAGTTGCATCATCTGGGAGAATTGTCGCTGTTAGTTTCTGAGAAGCGCCGTTTTTTAGAGGGATAGATGATTGATCCAGTGAAATACCGCTGATGGGGATAAATGCTTTATTAACAGGGCGAACCACATTACCCATATACGGGGCCGAGGATCCCTGTGAGAATAGACGAATGTGTGAGGGAAGGTTTTCCCCGAAAATAAACCAAAAGGTTCTTGCAGAGCCATTTTGGCCCGTTGAAGACCAGTAGGTTCCAGAGGGTGGATTGTGTTCCTTATCCGAGACAGGAAGAAAAATGCTATTACCATTTGGGCCAAGGACTCTAAAACCATTCACGCCATTGACTGTTTCCATTTGCCAATTGCACTCTTTGATTAATTCTTCAATCTCTGTATATGTTGGCATACGCCAGTCGCCTCCCAAGACAACATGGGCAACGTCATCTTCAATGTCAAGAGCGATTTTATAATCAACAACGCCGTAATCAGATTTAGTATTATATTTGGTTAGGCTTCGATTAGAGCCAGCGCTCCATTTGTAATTCAACCAACTAAAGTCATTCTTGGTTTCTGTTTCCCCCCAAGCATAATAATTACCGCTGTCCTCAGGTTTAGAAGCTCCTATATTACAAGAGGCCCACTTAACTGAGAGGCCAAGATCCACCGCCTCAGGAATATCGCTTTCTAATGAAGTGTCAACGTCTTTCAGTATCCCCCAGATGGACCTCTTGATGGTCACAGGGTTAGAATTCGTTTTTACAGATTCGCTTGCGCCAGCTAACGTAAAAGTCATCGTATAGCCTGATGTGAGTTTCTCCGGGAAAGCCACGATATAATACCACGCGCCGACCTCAAAGGAGTCTCCATTTTCTGTTGACACGGTTATTTCAGTCTTGCCATCTGATACACTATTTACAAAAGGTTTCCCTTCTGAATCAAAGGAGACAGATGCTGTACCTGCGAGTATTTCATTGTTATTCCCTTTAAACACTACAGATGTTACACCTGGTTGCGCAACGGAGAATTTAACACCACCGCAGACGTTGTAGAATGTGAGATTCTGATCTGTTGTCTTAGCGATTGAGATAAACAGGTCGTCCTTAAAGGAATCCTTAACAGCGTACTGTTCAGAAGGAAGTGAGACTTTTATTGAAGAGCCGTCGAACGTGTTTTCCGAACTATAAGGGTACACCGCCCAGTACTCATCTTTACCCTCTTCATATTTGAGGGATCCTTTGAATTCGACGTCGGGTGCCGTACTTGTGTTAGTTGAAGTGAACCTATAGTTACCTACATCTCCATAAAAAATGTTAATCTCGTCATTAGGATTCCACCAGATAGCACCATCTGCTTGTAGGGTGGTTTTACTCACAGGCACATCGCCGCTTGTGGCAAAGAATGTCACTTCACCCATGGAGCCCAGATAATCAGTCTCCCGAACCTGGCACGCAGAAATAATGCCCAAGAATATGGATAAAATATAGACTCGTGTTTTCATGTTCACCTTGCTTTAATCCCAGTTTTCTTCGCCTGTCCCCTCATGATTCCCAGAAGGAGTGTATTTCTTTACTGTCACCTTACATTCTGCCGATTTCCCGCCTGCTGTTGCAGTGATGGTACATGTACCTTCAACTACACCTGTAACCACGCCATTGGAAACCGTCGCAACTTTATCATCAGATGTCGTCCAAATCACAGTTTGGTCATCTGCATCACTAGGGGTGATAATGGCGACAAGAGTAATGGACTTACCTTCTTCTATACTTACGGCTGTCTCATTGAGACTTACACTCTCTACTGGTGTTGTGACGGTAACGGAACAAGTCGCCGTTTTCTCGCCTGCCTTGGCTGTTATTGTAGCGTTGCCGGTCTTAATGGCCATCACCTTCCCTTCTTGGTCAACACTAACAATACTTGCGTCAGATGTACTCCAGGTGACAGTTTTATCCGTTGCGTTATTAGGCTCCACTGTTGCAACTAAGGTTTCAGATTGGCCTCTTTTCAACTCCAGACTAGTCTTGTTCAGGGAAATGGATGACACAGCTATCACTTTCTTTTTCACTGATACGATACAGGTTGCCTCCATTCCGTCAGCCTTTGCCGTGATAGTGGCTTCTCCTTCAGCGACAGCCGTGACTACACCATTGGCGACTGAAGCCACAGATGCATTGGAACTACTCCATTCAACCGTTTTTACGTCAGCATCATTGGGAGTGATGGTTGCAATCAACGTAGTGGTATGACCTTCTTCTAGAGTTACGGAGGTTCGGTCTAAACTTATACTTTCAATAGGGGTTGTGACCTTCACAGAACACAACGCCGTTTTTTCTCCTGCTTTAGCTGTTATAGTGGCAGTCCCGCTTTTTAAGGCGGTCACTTTCCCATTTTGGTCCACGCTGGCGACGGAGGCTTCCGATGTACTCCAGGTAATCGTCTTATCGGTAGCATCATCCGGGGTTACCGTTGCGGATAGTATCTCACTTTCTCCTTTCTTTAACTCCAGAGTGCTCTTGTTAAGTTCTACGGAAGTGACGATGATAACTTTTTTGCTGACTGTAACCTTGCATTCGGCAGTTTTATCCCCAGCCCTTGCCATAATTGTAGCGGACCCTTCTTTGACTGCCGTAACTGTGCCGTTTTCCACCATGGCGACCGATTCATCTGACGAGCTCCATTCGACTGATTTATCAGAAGCGTCGTTTGGTTGGACTGTGGCGGTGAGGGATGCGGTTGTCCCCTCCTCAATGGTCATGGTTGTTTTGTCCAATGAAATGGAAGTTACCGGTACCGTAACCGTAATATGGCATGTGGCTTCGAACTCCCCGGCTTTTGCAGTAATAGTAGCTTCACCGCCACCAACAGCAGTTACTTTTCCGTCTTCAACGGTGGCTACTCCTGTATTCGAAGAACTCCACGACACGGTCTTATCGGTTGCATCGTCAGGTTTTATTGTAGCAACAAGTGTCTCACTCTGCCCCTTTGTTAAAGATAGTTCAGTTTTATTCAAACTTACGGATGTGACTGCAATTATTTTTTTTGCTACGACAACAGAGCAGGTAGCCGTCTTTTCTCCAGCCTTCGCGCTTATGGTTGTTGTTCCCTCCTTAAGTGCCTTCACCTTGCCTTCAGCGACAGATGCTATTGAGGCATCCGAACTATTCCACGTTACGGTCTTGTCTGTCGCATCATCCGGTTTTATTGTCGCCACTAACGTAAAATCTTCCCCTTCCACAAGAGACAATTCTGTTTTATTCAGTTCTATGGAAGACACTGCAACAACTCTTTTGCTGACAGTAACAATACACGTCCCTGTCTTTCCACCGGCCATTGCTGTGATATTAGAGGTCCCTTCAGAAATGGCTGTTACTAGTCCGTCTTGTGTTATTGTGGCAACGGACTGCTTGGAAGAGGACCATGTAACTTCTTTATCCGTCGCGTTGCTTGGCAAAACTATAGCCAATAGTTTTACTGTTTCTCCGACTAGCATTTCCGCAGTGGGTTGGCTAATTGTAACGGAAGAAACAGCAATTTCTTCCTCTTTCTCGGAACAAGAATACAAGAAAGAAGCCACAAGGAATACTCCCAAGAGAAATGAATAGTGTTTCATTTGTTATGGTCAGCATACCGCCTGCTCCCCGAAGACGGACATATAACAAAAAAGGCCAGGGAACTATCATTCTCCCTAGTAACTCAAGGTTCTGGTAAACCCGTTGTAGGTAGTTTGAACAAATAGAATCACCCAGCCTATATGTACAAACACGAAGCCGATACATACCAAGCCGAGGCAAAACCAAAGTCCCTTCCCTACAAAATTATACCAGAATATAGAGTTACGGAAAGACAATGAATGCCTTCTGTCTCCGATATTTCTCTTCGGATGACATACAAATATAGGAAATAATTGTGAGAGTATGTTTTACGCTTATCGATTTGCGAGCCCCAAAAAAAAGTCCATCCTCGCCATTTTTCTCTTTTTTTTGAGCTTTCCGTCTGTCCTACACCGCTGTGAGACGGAGCATGCCTCTCTATAGTTATAATTTGTCGGGGGCACATTAATGCTGTCGAATCCGACAGGATTTAAAGCAACGCAGGACTCAACCGCTTCGTATAAGCGCCAAAGAATGAGGAGATAAAATGCGATCATGCCCATAAGGACAGCCGCTCAGGGTTGCCATTTGGAAGCCCGGAATTCAACTCTTGAAGCATGCGGGGACGGCAATGGATGCAATCAGGTTGTGGGCAAACATCGAAAATGACTATATTTGCAATGACAAACCGATAATCCTATGGCAACCTGGAAAATAATTGTTAACGTTTTTCTCATTATCGTCATTCTTGCTGCGACGATAGGGATCATCGCCGATTATCGCGAACATAAGGATGACGAAAGCATCTCCCCGGAGGACCTGAAGGAACTCCGGCGGGGGCATTTCCGCACGGCTATGTTCGTGGCGATATGGCTGCTCTATGTCCATATCGGCCGATTCTTCAACTGGTAGATGACCGAAACGTCTTCGGGGACGGACACAGTTACGTCCGGAAATCCGATTCGAAAACTTGGGCTTTGTCCATCGGCTACGCCACGGGTACGTCCTTCTTGCGGTGCGTGGCGAAGTACCAGATGGCGGCGGCCGCTATCAGCAGCAGGGCGATGGCCACCACGGGCCGATAGGTGATCCAGGCCAGGGCGGCGACCACAAGGGCCCAAACGAAGGCCACGACGCCGCAGACCACCCCAACGCCCCACCCCACGATCGAGGACAGGAACGGGATCACTTTCAGGAGGGTTTCCAGGATGCCGAAGATGCTGCGCAGGCCGATCAGGCACAGGAAGAAGCCCAGGATGCGGAACACCCAGAGCAGCATTTTGTTGGCGGCGTGTTCGCTTTCGAAAATCTGCTCCTGCGGAACATTGCCCATGCGCAGGGCCGAGAAGGTCTTCCCGGATTTGGCCACGTAGGGGGCGAATGTGTCACCGGACACGGCGGCCACGATGCTCACCTCACCGGGCATCACTTTCGTGAAGGTGATGCGGACATCGCCCACATCGGGCTTCAGCGGATCCTTGCCGATATAGATGACGTTGGAACCGGTGCTGTCGTTTACCGCCACGGGGACCGAACCGCTCATGGACTGAATCTGGCCGGCATTCAGCCGATAGGCTCCGAAGTTCACGTGCTGGGCATATTTCGTGAAGGGCTCCACCACCTGCTTCACCGTGTTCTCCTTGCGGTAGGCCGGGTCGTGGAATTCCTTGGAATCGACCGGAGAGTCCACCCACTGAAGGTCGTAGGTGTAAGTGGTGGTGGTCTCCTGGGCGCCGCCCAGTTTGTCTCTTGTTTCGGATTCCGAACTTTCCACCCACTGGTAGTACTCTACCTCGCGGGACAGAGAAATGGCCCTGGCACCCACCTTGAACTGCGAATCGGACAGGGAATCGGCCGTGGCGGCGAGGCCTGTCGCATGGACGAGTTTTCCTTCGAAGGCGGGGTCCACGGCGGAGATGTCGGGCATTTCCACCACCTGGCCCTGCGCCTCTTTCAGGAGTTTGTCCGTCTTGACGGCGCGGCCTTCGTTCCACCAGATGAGGACGGTCCCGGCCACGAAGAGCAGGAGTCCGAAAACAATGCCGCCGAAGGAGTTTCCAAGGCGTTTTCCATAACTGGTACGGGTAATCTCTGTGTAAGCCATAGTATTATTGATTTGCAGGGGTTTCAGGAAAAATCCTTATTTTTCGAAGAACCGGCCGGCCAGGTACAGGAGGGAGGCCACGACCATGCCGTTGATGGACGGGAAGCCCCAGTGCACCAGGTTGGCGACGACGGCACCGGCCACGACGCCGGCCACCGCCCACCAGTTGACCTTTTTCAGGGGTTGGGTCATGAAATCCTTTCTGCCGGAGAAGTAACTGATGATAATGATGATGCCCACCGGCGGCAGCGTGCAGTTGAGGATGGTGAGCCATTTGCAGAAATTCCAGTACAGCCAGACGGCGGCCAGCGTGCCGATGATGCCGGAGACGATGACCATGTTCTTCTTGGAATAGCCGGTGATGTTGGAAAGGCCCAGACCCGCGGTGTAAAGGGCGTTGTCGTTCGTGGTCCAGATGTTCAGCCCCAGCACCAGGACGGCCATGTAGAAGAGGTTGAGGTTGAGCATCACCTCGAAGATGTCGTTACCGCCCGCGTAGATGCTGGAAACGGCACCGAACAGGAACATCAGGCTGTTGCCCAGGAAGAAAGCGATGACGGTGGTGATCAGGCCCACTTTCCCGCTCTTGGCAAAGCGCGTGAAGTTGGGCGTGGCCGTACCGCCCGAAACGAAACTGCCCACCACCAGGCCGGCGCCGGCGATGATTCCCAGGTCCTTGCTGCCCACGGCAAACTGTTCGATGAGGCCCATGTCTCCCCTTCTGACAGCGAGGATCATGGCCACCGTACCCAGGATGGCGACGGCGGGAACGGCGATATAACTGATGATTGTCAGGCTCTTGATCCCGAAGTAGGCACTGGCCGTCATCAGGACGCCGGCGATGGCCACCAAGAGATATCCCTGCCAGGGCATGGTGTCGGCCGTAACCTCCAGGCCCATCAGTTCCTTGGCCACCGGGATGGCGAACATCGCAAGGCCCACCCCGAACCAGCCGATCTGCGTAAAACTGATCATGGCGCTGGGGAGGTAACTGCCCTTGGTGCCGAAACTGCGCCGGGCGAGCATGTCCAGCGTAAGGCCCGTCTTGGCGCCGATGTAGCCGAGCGAGCCGGTGTAGGCGGCGAGGATAAGGCCGCCGAGAATCAGCGCCCAGACAAAACCGGAGAAATCGAGTCCGGCGGCGAGCTGCTGGCCCACCCACATGCTGGCCGAGAAGAAGGTGAAGCCCAGCATCACCATGAACATGCTCAGTGTCGATTTGCGACCCGCCTGATCGACAGGGACGTTCGCATAGTCCACATCATAATTTTTCTTTGCCATATCGTTTTATATATAAAGTTTTTTCAGCGATTCGATGCTTGCGAGCCTCCTTTCCGCGACCGCCCTCAGGTCGAGGCCGGCTGCGGCCGAAAGCAGCGCCTGTTCGCGCTCCCACAGTCCACGCCATCCGTCAGGGACACGGGTCACCTTCTGCCAGTCTTCGTAGGACAGGGGGGCCGGATAGCCGAGTTTCTCTCCAACAAGGGCCTGGGTGTCAATTCTTTCGGCCCGTTCCAGGATGGCTTCCCAATACTGGGACACCTCTTCCAGGTGAAGGGGAATCTCATAGCGACGGGCGCCGCCGTCATAGATGATGCATTTTTCCAGCAGGGCGTCCGGGGGTTCCATCACCCGGGCGCGGAATTCCGGAGCCACGGCTCCGCCCTTCCAGCCGAAATCGATATCCGGCACATTGATGCCGCTCACGCCCGGGTCTTCATAGACCGTAAACGCCCCTTCGTAGAAGAAACAGTCGAAGCCCTCGAACCCGGGGAAAAGGTCTTGCATGACAGGCAGCATTTCTTCCATCATTTCGATGGCCTTGGTGCCGCCGATGGTAAAAAAGAGCATCCGGCGGATACTGCCGCCCCGGCGCTTGAATTCCTTCACCGCATAGTCCAGGCATTTGCGGAGCGTCGCCCCGGAGGCGATGATGTCGCCGATGGCCAGCACCCGTCCGGAGGTGGGACGCAGTTTCTCGTACCGGATGTCAAGGCCGGTGATGACATGGTCACGGATGATGCGTTCACAGGAGAGGAAGTGCATGTCGCGGACCCGGATGCCCGCCAGGGCGCAGGCTTCCTCCAACGGGTAATTGAGCCCGCCGCGAAGGATGGTGAGGATATCCAAATCGCCGCCCATTCCGGTTGACGACAAATAACGGAGGGCGGCGACAGTCTCTTCCAAAAGGGCTGAATAGCAGGGGAAGCCGACAATTTCGGGACGGGCGAGAAGTTCCCTAGATCCGGGACCCGTAAGGATGTAGAAGCGGTTTTTGTAGCAGGGAGAGCCCAGCCTGTACAGAATCGTTTCCTGTGAAGATGCAATCTTTTGCATAAACCCGATCAAGATTTAACCGGGATACAAAGATAGAAAAAAAACTGCAGGGTTGCAAAACTATCGGCCAGATTCTCCGCCGGAACTAAAGGTCGAAGACAGACCCGAAGGTAAAAGGCCCCAAACCGCCGATCGGAACGGAATTTCATAAGGTTACTATGCTGTTGAAAGTTCGTATCCGTCCGGAGTGCAAAGGTAATACTTTTTGCGAAAGTCACCGCAATTCGTTATCTTTGACCAATCGTTAAACCTCAATAATTATGTCTCAACTTCATGTAATCGACCATCCCATGGTCCAGCACAAGCTGACGATCATGCGTATGAAAGAAACCGGATCCAAGGATTTTCGTCAACTCCTCAAGGAAATCGCCCTTTTGATGGGCTATGAAGTCACCCGTGACATTGCCCTGGAAGATATCGAAATCGAAACCCCCATCTGCAAGATGACCGCCAAGCAGGTCAGCGGCCGCAAACTGGCCATCGTGCCCATCCTGCGTGCCGGCATCGGCATGGTGGAAGGCCTGCTCGACCTGATTCCGGTAGCAAGAGTGGGACATATCGGTCTGTACCGCGACGAACAGACTCACAAACCGGTCGTCTATTTCTGCAAACTCCCGGCCGACATCAATGACCGCCTCGTCATCCTGACGGACCCCATGCTGGCCACGGGCGGCAGCGCCTGTGACGCCATCGCCATGCTCAAGGAGCGCGGCTGCACCAACATCCGCCTCATGTGCCTGGTGGCCGCCCCGGATGGCATCGCCAAAGTGCAAAGCGAACATCCGGACGTGAACATCTACGTGGCCGCCGTAGATGAGAGACTGAACGAGAACGCCTATATCGTTCCCGGCCTCGGAGACGCCGGAGACCGCATTTTCGGTACCAAGTAATGAAAAAGTTCCTGCTGTCCCTGGCGGGTATCGCGCTGCTTACGGCCTGCAGCACGGCCCCGAAGCAAAAACTCGTCCTGCATTATGACCGCCCGGCCCAGTTCTTCGAAGAAGCGCTGCCGCTCGGAAACGGACGCCTGGGCGCCCTGGTCTATGGCGGTCCCGCGAAAGACCGCATCTCCCTGAACGACATCACCCTCTGGACCGGAGAGCCGGACCGCGGAAAAGACCACCCGGACTATGCCCTGGTGAGCACCCTCACCCCCTGGGGAGAGGCTACCGCCTGGCTTCCCAAGGTGCGCGAAGCCCTTGAGGCCGAGGACTATCGGAAGGCCGATGAACTTCAGCGCCGGCTGCAGGGCCACAACAGCGAAATGTACCAGCCCCTGGGCAGTCTGGAAATCACTTATCCCGAAGGCGAAATCGGCGGCTACTACCGCGAACTGGACCTTGCCGACGCCACCGCCACGGTGAAATATACCCGTGACGGCGTTCCCTTCCAGGCTCAGTACTTCGTGTCGGCCCCCGACAGCGTCATCGTCATCCGCCTGACGGGCGAGGGCCCCGTGGAAGCCGTCATCGACCTGCATTCGGATCTTCCGCACCAGACGGTGGCCGAGGACGGGAGCCTCGTGAGCGACGGCTATGTCGCCTGGCATGTGCTCCAGGACGGCCGTAAGCCGGACCGCTTCTACGATCCCGGGCGGGGCATCCATTACCGCACCGTGGTCCGTTGCGAAGGGGCATCGGCCCGGGACGGGAAACTGCACGTCAGCGGTGTCAGGGAGGCCCTGATCGTCGTGGCCAACCAGACCAGTTACAACGGCTTTGACAAAGACCCCGTGAAGGAAGGACGGGAATACCGGAATGCGGCCGTACAGCATGCCCTGGCCGCCGCCCAAAAGGGCTGGAAGGCCCTCAAGGCCGCCCACGAGGCCGACTACAAGACCTTCTTCGACCGCGTGAGCCTGGACCTGGGCACCACCGACCCCGCCATCAGCGCCCTTCCCACGGACCAGCAACTGCTCCGCTATGCCGACGGCGAAGCCAACCCGGAACTGGAAGCCCTTTACTTCCAATACGGACGCTACATGCTCATCGCATCGTCCCGCACCGAGGGCATTCCCGCCAACCTGCAGGGCCTGTGGAACGAAAGCCTGACCCCGCCGTGGCGCTGCAACTACACCACCAACATCAACCTGGAAGAGAACTACTGGGCCGCCGAATCGGCCGCCCTGCCGGAAATGCACGAGGTGCTGCTGGGTTTTCTGCACAACCTCTCGGTCAGCGGCGCCGTCACGGCCCGGAATTTCTACGGCATCGAGGAAGGCTGGTGCCAGGCCCACAACAGCGACGCCTGGGCCATGACCTGCCCCGTGGGCCTGGGAACCGGAGACCCGAGTTGGGCCAACTGGAACCTGGGCGGCGCCTGGCTGTCCACCCACATCTGGGAGCACTGGCTGTTCACCCGGGACATGGATGCCCTCAGGCGTGATTATCCCACCCTGAAGGGGGCCGCCGCCTTCTGCCTCAACCTCCTTGTGGAAAAGGACGGCGAACTCATCACCTCCCCCTCCACTTCGCCCGAAAACCGCTACCTGACACCGGACGGCTACGACGGACGCACGGCCTACGGCACCACGGCCGACCTGGCCATCATCCGCGAATGCCTGACCGATGCCAAAAACGCCGCCCTGTTGCTGGAAGATACCGATTTCGCCCGGCGGATCGACGCCGTCCTGCCCCGCCTGCGCGAGTACCACGTGGGTAAAAACGGCGCCCTGCAGGAGTGGTACCACGACTGGGAAGACAAGGATCCCCAGCACCGCCACCAGTCCCACCTCGTGGGCGTGTACCCCGGCCACCAGATTCCGGCCGGAACGCCCCTGGCCGATGCCGCCCACAAGACCCTTGAGATCAGAGGGTTCGAGACCACCGGATGGAGTTGCGGCTGGCGCGTGAACCTCTATGCCCGCCTGGGAGACGGGGAGAATGCCTACAAGATGTACCGCAGGCTGCTGCGCTATGTGAGCCCGGACAAGTATCAGGGCACGAACTACCGCAGCGGCGGCGGCACCTATCCCAACCTGATGGACGCCCATTCGCCTTTCCAGATCGACGGCAACTTCGGCGGCTGCGCCGGCGTGGCCGAGATGCTGGTCCAGAGCACGCCCGACGGCGTGAAACCGCTTCCCGCCCTGCCCAAGGCCTGGCCCGAAGGGTCCGTGAAGGGCCTCCGCACCCGCACCGGACAAACGGTGGAACTGAGTTGGAAAAACGGCAAAGTAGAAAAATTTATCCTCAAATAATTATGCAAAGAAGAAGTTTCCTCCGGGCAACCGCCCTCGGCGCCGCCGCCAGCATGCTCCCCCTGAATGCCTTCGCATCGGCCCCGGCCGCCAAGCCGGCCAAAAAATCCGCCAACGGAAAGGTCCAATTGGGATTCATCGGCCTGGGACAACAGGCCATGTTTCTGCTGCAGGGCTTCATGGGCATGGACGACGTGCGCGTCGTGGCCGGCTGCGACGTCTATGACGTAAAACGCGACCGCTTTGTCAAGCGTGTCAAGGATTACTATACCGCCAAGGGTGAGAAAAAGGTGAAAGTGGATGTCTATGAGGACTACCAGGACCTCCTGGCCCGAGGGGACATCGACGCCGTGGTCATCGCCACGCCCGACCATCAGCACGCCGTGATCGCCATCGCCGCCTGCAAGGCCGGCAAGGACATCTACCTGGAGAAACCCGCCACGCTCACCATCTACGAAGGACAGCAGTTGGTGAAGGCCGTGCGCAAGTACAACCGCATCCTGCAGATGGGCTCGCAGCAGCGTTCCAGCGAGGAATTCATCCACGCCGCCAACCTCGCCCGCGAAGGGGAACTGGGACAGATCCACAAACTCAAGGTGTATGTGGGCCGCAACAATGTGAACCCCGTCACCGCCGCCCCCGCCCCGTGCAAACTGCCCCGCATGGCCGTTCCCGCCGGCCTCAACTGGGACAAGTGGCTGGGGCCTCTCCCCGAAAGCGTCTATTACCATTCCGACCTGGACCCCGTCATCACCCCCGAAGAGCCCAACGAGAAACTCTGGGGCGCCTGGCGCTGGTACAAGGTGTCCGGCGGCGGCCTCATGACCGACTGGGGCGCCCACATGTTCGACGTGGCGCAGTGGGCCCTCGGCAAGGACGGCAGCGGCCCCGTGGAGGTGATCCCTCCCGGATACAGTTACTACGACCACCTAACCTACAAGTACGACAACGGCATCATCCTGTCCGAAGAGCCGTTCGACGGCAGCACCCCCGGCGTGCAGATTTACGGCACCGAAGGCTGGGTGAAGGTAAGCCGCGGCAAACTGGAAGCTTCCGACAAGAAGTTTGAAATGCCGGTCCGCGAGGCCGATGACAACGTCCCCTACGAAGTGAAGGTGGGCCACCACCGCAAGTTCATCGATGCGGTCCTCAGCCGGAACGACCCCAACGTCCCCGTCGAGGTGGGCCATTCCTCCTGCACCGTGTGCAACCTGGGCAACATCGCCATGGAACTGGACCGCCCGGTGGTCTGGAACCCCATCGTACAAAAGTTCATGCACGACCCCGAGGCCAGCGCCCTGCTGCACTACACCTACCGGGCCGGCTATGAGCACGCCCTGGATATCTGATGAGAAAATGGCTCCTGGCAGGGCTCGGATGGCTGGTTCCGTTCCTTTTTGCCGCTGCACAGACTCCGGCACAGCGCTATGTTGACCAGCAACGGCAGAGCGGTCCCCTGAAAGGAACCGCCTGGGGGGTCCTGGCCGTGGACCGGGACGGCCGCACCCTGTGCAGTTACAACCCCGAACTGCGCCTGATGCCGGCCTCCAACCTGAAACTGGTCACCACCGGCACCGCCCTCCACGCCTTCGGCCCGGACTACCGCTTCCCCACCGAACTGGGCTACACCGGTGAAATCCGGGACGGAGTCCTGGTGGGAGACGTTTACATCATCGGGCACGGAGACCCCACCATCGGATCCCGGGACAGCATCGCCACCGATACGGGCCGGCTGTTCTGGCTGTGGAAATCCCTCCTGCGCAAAGCCGGCATCCAGGCCATCGACGGCCGCATCGTGGGCCATGGAGCCGCGTATGAAGGCAATCTGGAGCACCAGAGTTGGAGTTACGACGACCTGGGCACCTACTACGGCTCCGGGTCCAACGCCCTCTGCTTCTACCAGAACGCCATCGACTTCCAGGTCAAAGCCGCGGCCGAAGGCCAGCCCGTCCAACTGCAGCAAACCTATCCGGAAACGCCCTGGATGCACCTGGAGAACCACACCCTGACAGGCGGGGCCGGAACGGGGAACAGCCTGTACCTGTACACCACGGACCTGGCCCCCTACTCCGAGATGCGCGGCTCTTTCGCCACCGACCGTCCCCCCAAGACCGAGCACTTCGCCAACAAGTTCGGCGCCCTCACCTGCGCCTACTATTTCTGGAAAAACCTGCAGGATACCGGCTGGAACGTGACCGGCGGCTATGCCGATATCGACCGCAACGGCCGCATCCGCGGAGCGGACTTCGTCCCGCAGGAAAAGGCCGCGGAGCCGCGGGTCGTGGGGCAGACCCAATCGGCCCCCCTGAGCGAAATCGCGCGCATCACCAACGTGCGGAGCGACAATTTCTACGCCGAAGCCCTGCTCCGCGCCATGGGCGAACAGGCCACCCGGATCGCCCTGTACGACAGTTGCCTGGTGGCCCAGCGGGAAGTGCTGGAAGACCTGGGCGTCGCCGGCGGAGACATCCGGATTGCCGACGGCAGCGGTCTCTCCCGCATGAATTACCTCTCTCCCGAGTGGCTGGTCTCCTATCTGCAGGCCATGCAGAAAAGTCCCGCCTTCGGGGCTTTCCTCGCCTCGCTGCCCACGCCCGGCGAAGGCACCCTCAGCGCCCTCCTGCCCAAAGTGGAAGGCCGGGAACGCCTTCATATCAAGAGCGGCTCCATGGACGGAGTGCTCTGTTATTCCGGCTATATCCTCGGGGCCGACGGGCTCCCGCAAGTCACTCTTTCCATCATGACCAACAACGCCACCGCCAAACCGGCCGAGGTCAGGGCCGTTTTGGCGCGCTTATTGAAGTTACTAATGGAATAATTTTCGTACATTTGCAGGATATATGCGCAAATGGGTTTACATCATCCTCCTGACACTGTCGGCCACTTCCTGCAAAGTGGCGGACACGCTGGCCGACACCGCCGCCGAACTTTTCCGCGGAGAAGTGGTCGCCCGGGTGGGAGACCATAAACTCCGCCGGAGCGAACTGGAAAAATACATTCCGCAGGGCGTTTCGTCGGAAGACAGCACCAACCTGGCCCGCCAGTACATCGACGCCTGGGCCGAAGACCTCCTCCTGCTGGACATGGCGGACCAGCAACTCTCCAAAGAGGAAAAAGACGTTTCCAAGGAACTGGAAGACTACCGCCGCACCCTGCTCAAATACCGTTACGAGCAGCGCTACATCGAGGAGCGCCTGGACACCCTCATCACCGAAGAAGAGGTGTCCCGCTTCTACAAGGAAAACCCCGACAAGTTCCGCCTGGAACGCCCCGTCGTCAAGGTCCGCTATCTGATTATCCCGGCCGATTCCAAGAGCGTCAAGAACCTCCGGCGCCTGATCGCCTCGGACGACGAAGCCGACGTCATGGACGCCGCCACCATCGCCTCCGTCGCCGCCATCAAGTTCGCCGACCAGGCCGACACCTGGACCGACGCCCTCACCCTGGCGCAGGACCTGGGAATGGAATACCAGACGCTCGTCGGCTCGCTGAAATCCAACAATATCGAATATACGGACGCCGCCGGACATCTTCACCTGGCCCACATCACCGAAATGATTCCCGAGGGCAAGACCGCCCCCGAAGAGTTTGTCCGGGAACACATCCGCGACCTCATCCTGAGCACCCGCAAGCACAATCTGGAAGTGAGCCTGGAAAGGGACCTCCTGGAAGACGCACGCGCCAACAATAAATACGTAATCTATTGAGTATGAAGCATATAATTCTCTCCACCGCAGCACTTCTCCTGTGCCTTAGCCTCAGTGCCCAGAAATACAAGGGCGTCGTGGACAAGACCGTGGCCATCGTGGGCGGCGAAACCATCCTCATCTCCGATATCGAGGCACAAATCCAGGAACTCCGCGCCAACGGCGGCGTCTCCAGCGACAAGGACATGCGCTGCGAAGTGCTGGAAACCATGCTGGACAACAAACTGTTCCTCATGCAGGCCCGCATCGACTCCCTCACCGTGAACAACGAGATGGTGCAGAGCAATCTCTCCCAGCGTCTCGACTGGTTCCGCACCCAGGCCGGCGGTGACGAGGAATTGGAGAAAGCCTTCCACAAACCCCTCTACAAACTGCGTCAGGAGTGGACCAAGGCCCTGGAGGAGCAGAGCCTCATCGAGCAGGAGCGCTCCGATGTGGCCTCCAAGATTCCCGAGATAACACCCTTCGATGTCAAGAAATACATTGAGGACACCGACCCCGAAGACATTCCCGTGGTGCCCGTCAAGTACCAGTTGAGCCAGATCTGCATCTATCCGGACCGTGCCAAGGCGGCCCTTTCGGTGAAAGAAAAACTCCTGAGCCTCCGTGAGCGCATCATGAACGGGGAGAAGTTCTCCACCCTGGCCCGCATCTATTCCGAAGACCCGGGCAGCGCCCGCCGCGGCGGCGAACTGGGCCTTGCGTCCAAGACCATCTTCTGGCCCGCCTTCTCCGATGCGGCCATGGCGCTCCGCCCCGGCACCGTTTCCCAGGTGGTGGAAACCCCGGACGGTTACCACATCATCGAGGTCATCGAGAAGAAGGGCGACATGTTCAACGCCCGCCACATCCTGCTCAAGCCCCAGTACACCAACGAAGACCGGGAAAAGGCCTTCCATCAACTGGACAGCATCCGCACGGCCATCCTGGACGAAGAAATCCGCTTCGAGATGGCGGCCCAGTTCTACTCCCAGGACCTTCCCACCCGCACCAACGGCGGCCAAATGGCCGACCCCATGACCGGATCGTCCTATTTTGAAATCGACGCCCTGAAGCCGGCCGACTACACCGCCATCAAGGACCTCAAGGTGGGAGAAATCTCGGAACCCGTGGAATCCCTGGACAACGAAGGCTACTTGCAGGGCCGCAGCGGCAACCTGGTGTACAAGATCATCCGGGTGGACAAGATTCTCCCGGCCCACACCGCCACGTTCGAAAACGACTACAACGAACTACTGGAGCGGGTCCAGGGGGCCAAACAGATGGAGGCCATCGACAACTTCCTCAATGAAAAGGCCAAGGACACCTACATTGTCATCGATCCCATTTTCAAGGAGTGCGAATTCTCCCGCGAAATCTGGAATTCCCGGAAATAGTGCATCGGAGGGGCTTTCATATCTTCCTGGCATGGCTGGCGTTTTTCACGGCGGCCGTTTTGCCCCTTTGCGCCCAGCAGAAGCAGGATGAGAAAGTGATTCTCATCCATGCCGAAAGCGCCCAACTCATCGAAAAGGACGGGCAGAGTTTCCGCAAAGTCATCGGCCCGGCCCGTTTCCTTCACAACGACACCTACCTGCTCTGCGACACGGCGCTCTGGAATGTGAACACCAACGTGATCGACGCGATCGGCCACGTGCGCATCATCCAGGACCGCACCCAACTCAGCAGCGAGACGCTCCAGTACGTGGTGGACGACAACATGGCCAAGTTCCGCGGCGCCCTGGTGCAACTGGAAGACAAGGACCGGAACACCCTCCGCACGCGCTACCTGGACTACAACACCAAGGATTCCGTCGCCGTTTTCCAGGACGGGGCCGCCATGCGCGACAAGGACGGACAAATCATCGAAAGCCTCTACGGCACCTACGACTCCAAGGCCAACCTCTTCGTGTTCAACGACCAGGTGAACATGTACCTGGACACCACCTTCGTGAAAACCTCCCGCCTGGAATACCGGAGCGACCTTTCCACCGCCTACTTCGGCTACGGGACCGACATGTGGCAGGACGACAAGATGCTCAGCGCCAACGACGGCTGGTACAACCGCGGCGAGGAAACCTTTTTCTTCCGCCGGAAAGTCCATGTGCTCACCGAAGACCAGGAAACCTGGGCCGATTCCCTTTACTATTACCGCAGCCGCAATGACGCCGACCTCCGCGGCCACGTGGAACTGATGGACACCACCCGGAACGTGTATGCCCTGGCCGGCCGCTTCGAATATGCCGATTCGCTGTCGCAGGTGACGATGACACGGGATCCGGCCGTAATGTCCGTGACGGACGAAAAGGGAAAGCGCGACACGCTGTACCTGGGCGGAGACCTCATGATCCTGCGCGGCATCCCCCGCTGCGACATCCCCGAGGCGTGGACCCAAGAGGCCGAACAGCGCCTCAAGGACATCTCCGGAGACCCGGTGATGGAATACCGGAAAAAAGCGGCCGAAGAGGCGGCCGCCGCAGCCGCCAAGGCAGCGGAAGAGGCCGCCAAGAACGACCCCAACCGCCCGCCGGACAAGCCCAAAGGCGGTGACAAGCCGAAGGATTCGGAAAAGCCGAAGGGCTCGGAGGAGCCTGCCGGTCCGCCCAAGCCGCCGGCCGACAGCCTGACGGTCACCCCGCCGGTGGATTCGCTGGCCGCAGCCCCGCCGGATTCGCTGGCCACCCCGCCAGTCGTGGACACCCTGCCCCCGCCCAAGGACACCATCAAGGTCAACTTCATCTGGGTCACCGACAATGTCCGCATGTTCCGCCGCAGCATGCAAATGCGGGCCGATTCCCTCGTCTATAACGACCTGGATTCCCTGGCCCGCCTGTACAAGGATCCCATCTTCTTCAACGAAGGCAACCGGCAGTATGCGGCCGACAGCATCTATATGGTCATCAAGGACAAACAGATGCAGAAAGCCCATCTGCTGTCCAACGCCTTCATCACCATCGAGGAGCAGGAACACTGCTACGACCAGATCCGCGGAACGGAAATGGTGGCTTATTTCGATTCCACCAGCGCCCTCACCCGTTTCGACGCCCTGGGCGGCGCCTCCTCCATCTTCTACCTAGAAGAAAAGGGCGCCCTGGCCACCGTGAACAAAGTGGAATCCAAGATGATTTACGCCACGTTCAAGGATGGAGAGATCAATCAGATTTACTACTACGAGAATCCCAAGAACGACGGCTATCCCTCCGCGCAGATGCCCCGGGAGGAGCGTACGCTCAAAGGCTTCCGCTGGGAGCCGGACAAACGGCCCAAGTCGCCCCGGGACGTCACAGCCCTGGAACCCCGCATCAGCGAGCGTTACAGTTACCTGTCACGGCCCCACACGGAATTCAAACAGACCAATATCTATTTCCCCGGCCATGTGAACCGGATTTACCGGGAAATCGCCATCCGGGATTCCCTGCAGGTGGCCCGGGAGCAGGCCCGTCGGCAGGCCGAGGGCCTGGCCCCGCTGGACAGCCTTCAGGTACCGGTTGACAGTCTGGAAATGCCCGTTGACAGCCTCCGGACCCCGCTGGACAGCCTGACGGCCCCGCTGGACAGCCTCAAAGCCCCGGCGGACAGCCTGAAAGCCCCGGCCGACACGCTCACCACCACTCCGGACGTCCCGGAAAAAGAACTCACGCCGGCAGAACTCCGGGCCCGGGAAAAAGCGGAGAAAGCCGCGGCCAAAAAAGCCGCCCAGGAAGCCAAGTGGGCCGAGCAGGACCGCCGCTACGAGGAAAGGCAGGCCGCCAAGGCCCGGCGGAAACTGGAGAAGGAGCGTGCCCGTAAACTAAAGATGCTCAAGAGGTTGGAGAAGAAGGCCCAGAAGGAACGGCGCATCTTCGAACGCTACCTGGAAAAGGAGAGAAAGAAAGCACTAAAACAGAAAAATAAGGAAATCGAACCATGAAAAAGACTGTTCTTGTATCGGGCGGCGCCGGTTTTATCGGCAGCCACGTAACGGTGGAACTTATTCAGGCCGGCTACGACGTTGTGGTGGCCGACAATTTTTCCAACTGCGACCGCACCTGTTTCGAAGGGGTGAAAAAGATCACCGGAAAGGAGGATATTCCCCTGGAAGTGATGGATTTCTGTGACATGGAGGCCGTGAAAGCCCTCTTCGGGAAGTATCCCATCGACGCCGTGATTCACTTTGCCGCCTACAAGGCCGTGGGAGAATCCGTGGCCCAGCCGCTCAAGTATTACAAGAACAATCTCACCAGTTTCCTCAACGTACTGGAGGCGGCCCGGGAAAAGGGCAGTTTCGTGCTCTTCTCCTCATCGGCCACCGTCTATGGAGAGCCGGACAGCGTTCCCGTGACCGAGGCCACGCCCAGAAAGCCCGCCACCTCCCCCTACGGCAACACCAAGACCATCTGCGAAGACATCCTGCGCGATACGGTCAAAGCCTCCGAGGGGAAACTCAAGGGCATCCTGCTGCGCTATTTCAACCCCATCGGCGCCCATCCCAGCGCCCTCATCGGCGAACTGCCCCGCGGCGTTCCCAACAACCTGGTCCCCTTCATCACCCAGACGGCCATCGGCAAACGGGAGTGCCTGAGCATTTTCGGCAACGATTATCCCACGCCCGACGGCACCTGCCTGAGGGACTACATCGACATCGTGGACCTGGCCAAGGCGCATGTCTATGCCGTGGGCCGCATGGTGGAAGGCAAGATGAAGCAGGACTGCGAGGTGTTCAACGTGGGCACCGGCCGCCCCGTGAGCGTGCTGGAACTGGTGAACGCCTTTGAAAAAGTGAACGGCATCAAACTCAACTACAAGTTCGCCCCGCGCCGCGCCGGAGACGTCACCGCCATCTGGGCCGACCCCACCCTCGCCAACACGGAGATGGGCTGGAAGGCCACTCGCACGGTGGAAGAGACACTCAAGGCCGCCTGGGCCTGGGAAAAACACCTGGCCCAGTCTTTATGACTCGGATTGTAACCAGGCGCGAAAAGCGGCCCGGTAACTTTCGCCGACAGGGAAGACGACGCCATCCACTTCCAGGGACGTGGCGTTGGCACTGCGAATGCGGGAAAGGTTGACGATGTACGAACGGTGGATGCGCATGAAGCGGCTGGGGGGAAGTTGCTCGGCAAGGCGTTTCAGGCTGTACAGCACCACCAGCGGGGTCTCCTGGGTGTCCAGCCAGATCTTGACATACTCGCTCATGCTTTCGATATAGCGGATGCTGTCCCAGGGAACGTTCACGGTTTTGTAATCGGTCTTGACGTGCAGCACGCCGGGCTCGCTTTGCCGGGCCGCCTGTTCCACCTCCAGAATGTGCCGCACCCGGGCGACGGCGCGGGAAAACTCATCCTGGCCGAACGGCTTCAGCAGATAGTCCACGGCCTGTACCCGGAAACCCTCGACGGCATATTCGGCATAAGCCGTGGTGAAAACCACCAGCGGCGGATGGACCAGCGAGCGCACCAGGTCCAGGCCATTGACATCCGGCATGTTGATGTCCACGAACAGGACGTCGGCCCGCTCCAAAAAGGGAAGGGCCGCCGAGGCCGAGGTACAGGCAGCCAGCACCTCCATCCCTTCGGTTTTGGAGGCATACAGTTCCAACTGCCGCAGGGCAAGGGGTTCATCGTCCAGCAAAACGGCCTTTATCATAGCACGTCCTCCCTTGCCGGCATGCGCAGGCGCACGTCGTACACATTCGCCGTTTCCTCGATATCAAGCGAGTAGCGGGCACCATACAGGAGATCCAGGCGCTTGCGGACATTGTCCAGACCCAAGCCGTGTTCCGCATCGGCCTTGGCCGGGTGCCGGCTGTTGACGCATTTGAAACAGACGGTTCCGTCACGGACGGCCACCGAAATGTGGATGAAGGATTTCTCCTCGTAACTGACCCCGTGCTTAAAGGCGTTTTCCGCAAAAGAGGCCAGCAGAAGCGGAGGCACCTGGGCCTCCGGCATGTCTTCCTGCACATCCAGGATGATATCCACGGACTCCGGATAACGCAGGCGCATCAGGGAAACGTAATGCCCCAGATATTCCGTTTCCCGGGAGATGGAGATGGTGGGCGCATTGCCCTCATAGAGCACGATCCGCATCAGTTTGGAGAACACCTCGATGCTCTCCTTGGCCTTGTCCGGGTCTATATCCACCAGCGCGTGGATATTGTTGAGGGTGTTCATGAAAAAATGCGGATTAATCTGATAGCGAAGTGTTTCCAGTTGCTGCCCCAGACTCTGCGCTTTCAGTTCCTGCAGTTTTTGCTCGCTGCGATAATTCCGGAAAACGGCCTTTACGCCCAGGTTTGTCACCACCACCAACACCCCCATGATTATCTTCAACACTTCCGGGGTAACGGGCCGACGGCCGTCCGGCGGGGTGGGACGGAAGTCCTCTTCCATGCCGAAAGGCCCGCCCGGAGGCGGCGGTGGCCCGCCCCCCGCCATCTCAGGCGGCCTGTTTCCGCTGTAAAAACAGTACACGGCAAAAACCACGAGCAGCGTAAGCGTAACGGCCAGATAGGGCCCGATTCTCTTCCGCTCCAGAAAGGGAGCCGCCAGGTGGTTGTGCAGGACAAACAATAGCAGAAATGGCAGGATGCCGCCCCAGAGGGGAAGGATGTCCCGCCAGGCAAACTGCTCGTCCGTCCCGGAAAGCACGGAGAAAAAAAGAACCAGGGGAACCAGTGCAAACACCAGCCCCCACACGGCCGCATAAAGCCACAGTTCTCTTTTCCGTATCACATCCATTCTCACAAAAATACAAAAAAATATGTAACTTTACGCCCTGTTTAATTGCTTAACAATGAAACGAATTACAACCCTTCTTGCCCTGTTTTGCCTGATTTTGCTCCCCCTGCAGGCACAACCCGCCCAAGTCCAGATTCCGGACGTCTCCGTCAACCTGAAAGACTTTGGCGCCGTGGCCGATGGTCAAACGCTTAACACACAAGCATTTGAGAAGGCAATATCGGCCCTGGACAAAAAGGGCGGCGGCCACCTTGTGGTACCGGAAGGCCTGTGGCTCACCGGCCCCATCAGCCTGAAAAACTGCATCGACCTTCACCTGGAAAAAGGCGCCCTGGTGCTGTTTTCTCCGGACAAGGCCCTGTACCTGAAAGACGGTTCGGTGAAGCCCGGCATATCGGCCGGCAAAAGGCACGACGTGAGCATTTCCGGAGAGGGCATCATCGACGGGAACGGTGCTTTCTGGCGTCCTGTGAAGCGTGGGAAAGTGAGTGACGTGGAATGGAAAGGCTATCTGAAAAAAGGCGGCGAGGTCACGGAAGACGGCAGCCTGTGGTATGCTTTCAACCTGAAAGGTTATGAAAACATCGGCCCGGACGCCCGGACACAGGAAAAGATGCGCACCCACCTGGTCCGCTTCACCGACTGCGAGAGGGTGAGCGTGACGGGGGTCACCATCCAGAACTCGCCCAAGTTCCACCTGGTTCCCTCCCGCTGCAAGGATGTCACCATTGAAGGCGTCACGGTCCGCTGCCCCTGGAACGCCCAGAACGGTGACGGAATAGACCTGATGAACTGCCAGCGGGTGGTGGTGCGCGGCTGCACCGTGGATGTGGGCGACGACGGCATCTGCCTCAAGGCCGGCGCCGGTGCGAAAGGCGTCAAGGACGGCCCCTGCAAGGACATCCTCATTGAACACAACACGGTTTTCCACGCCCATGGCGGTTTTGTGATCGGCTCGGAATTCTGCGGCGGCATGGAAAACATCACCGTGCGGCACAACACCTTCTCCGGCACCGACACCGGCCTGCGCTTCAAAAGCGCGCCGGAACGCGGCGGCATCACCCGGAACCTCCGCATCAGCGACATCGTGATGAACGACATCCAGGAAGAGGCCATCGTCTTTGAAACCACCTATGCCGACCGGCCGGCGGGCTATGAAAACAACCAGGCCGCCCAGACGCAGGCCTATCTCCCCGAGTTTCAGGACATTGTGATGGAACGCATCACCGTATGGGGCGCCGGCACCGGCATCTGCGCCAAAGGCACGCTGCAGATGATTCACGACATCACCGTGAAAGACGCCGTGCTGTATGTGAACAAGGCCACAGACATCGACGACCCCCGGATGATCACCCGGGAAAACGTCCGCCTCATCGAATTCGCTGAGAAATAAACGGCATTCGCTGAATAAGATGCGGCACGGCCGCATCTTTGATTGAACCTTGGCTGTAAAGTATGTGTCAACTAAAACCTTACGGCCATGAAGAAGGTATATTTATTGCCCCTCTGCGTGCTGGTGGCATGCACGGGCTGCAGCAAAGACAATCCCTTTAACAACGGGGATGCCGATTTGAACGGAGCCGGAAGCACGTCGGGCGTCACCGGCGCAACCACCATCGAAGTCTCGACCGACGAGGAAGACCTCATCGCCGGAACCAACTTCGACCGCACCATCACCATCCAATTCAACGAAGGCGGACAAGCCACCGTCGGCGGAGATGCCAACGGTATCGTAAGCGTGAACGGAAACAAGGTGACGGTCAACAACACCTCCACTTCCGAAAAAGTGAAGTACGAACTCTCGGGCTCCACTTCCGACGGATTCCTTAAAATTTACTCGAACAACAAACAGGCCCTTGTCCTGAACGGGGTTTCCATCACCAATCCCAACGGAGCCGCCATTAACAACCAGGGCAAAAAACGCTGTTTTGTGGTGGTAAACAACTCAAATTCGCTGGCCGACGGCGGTACGTACTCAGAAACGAGTGAAAACGAAGACGAAAAAGCCGCCTTCTTCTCGGAAGGACAACTCATCTTCTCCGGCAGCGGTTCCCTCACCGTCACCGCCAAGGGGAATTCCGGAATCACCTCCGACGACTACCTGCATTTCATGTCGGCCCCTACCATTAAGGTCACCTCCAACGCCGGCCATGCCGTGCGCGGCAAGGATGCCGTCATCGTATCGGACGGTGTGCTGGAAGCCATCACCACCCGCGCCATGAAAAAGGGTGTCGCGTCCGACAGCCTGGTCCTTTTCAACGGAGGTGTCACCACCGTCACCGTGAGCGGCGGCACCGCCTATGACGACGAAGACCAGGAATTCAAGGCATCGGCCGGGATCAAGGCCGACCAACTCTTTGTCATGAACGCCGGCACGCTCACCGTAAGCAACTCGGGCTCAGGCGGCAAGGGCATCAGCGGCGACGGCCCGGGCTATTTCCAGGGCGGCACGGTGAAAGTCACCGTCACCGGCAGCAACTACGGCCAGTCCGGAAGATCCTCTTCGAACGACAGTTCCAAGAGCGCCAAGGGCATCAAGTTCGACGGCAACATCTACATCAGCGGCGGCAGCCTGTCGGCCAAAGCCTCCAACCATGAGGCCATCGAGTCCAAGGGCAAGATTGAAATCACCGGCGGCACCGTGTATGCCCAGTCCAAGGACGACGCCATCAACTGCGCCGGCATGCTGGCCATCACCGGCGGCAGCGTCTGTGCCTGGTCGACCGGCAACGACGGCCTGGACGCCAACGGCAACCTCTATATCGAAGGCGGCGTGGTGTATGCCATCGGCTCCGGCAGCCCGGAGGTGGCCATGGACGCCAACACCGAAGGCGGTTACAAGCTGTACGTGAACGGCGGCACGCTCTTCGCCATCGGCGGCCTGGAAAACGGCGCGCAGTTGAGCCAGAACTGCTATCAGGCTTCTTCCTGGAGCAAGAACACCTGGTATTCCCTTTCCGTAGGCAGTGATACCTACTGCTTCAAGACTCCCTCCAGCGGCGGCAACGGCCTGGTGGTTTCGGCCTCCTCCGAGCCCGAGGTCCTTTCCGGCATATCGCCTTCCGGCGGCACTTCCGTCTTTGGCGGAATGGGCATACTGGGCGGCTCGGCCTCCGGCGGCAACTCCGTGAGCCTGAGTTCCTACAGCGGCGGAGGCGGCATGGGCGGCCCCGGAATGGGCGGCCCCGGTGGCGGTGGCCGAAATGGCGGAAGATAACGAAAACACCTGATAAAGAACGAATTGTATGAAAAAGATACTGACTGTTTTGGCGCTGGCCCTCCTGCTTGTTCCGGCGGCGGGGGCCCAGGAGCCCCAGAAAATGAACAAGAAGAACCTGGTTGTGAAGGAGTGGAACACCGATCCCAAGGGCGGCAACAAGGTGCTGGACCATGTGACCACCTTCTCGGCGGAGGGAAAGAAGGTCGAGGAAATCGAGTATTCCACCTCCGGCCAGAAATGGCGCAAGCGCTTCGAGTACGGCCCCGACGGGCGGGTTTCCCGCGAACTGGTGTACGACGAGCGCAACCGGCTCCAGACCTACAAGAAGTTCGAGTTTAACGAGTTCGGGAAAAAGAAAGTGCAGTACACCTACAATCCCAAGGGGAAACTCCTGAGCATCAAGAACTACGAATACATCGCACAGGATGGAGGAGAATAAGCATATCTCTTTTGTCGAGCCCTTGCAGGCCCTGCGGCCCATCACGCTCCCGGAGATGGATTCCATCAAACTGATGAACCGCATCGACTCCAAGTACCTCACCACGGAAGCCATGCTGCTGCGCATTCTTTCGGCCGCGGCGGCAGCCGGCTACCGGGTGCTGGTAACGGAGGACATGCGCATCAGCCCCTACGACTCCGTCTATTTTGACACGGCCGGCCTCAAGATGTTCTACGACCATCACAACCGCCGGCTGGTACGCCAGAAAGTGAGGACGCGCAGTTATGTGAATTCCGGAACCACGTTCCTGGAAATCAAGCGGAAAAACAACAAGGGGCGCACCAAGAAAAAACGCATCGCCATCCCCGTGACGGAACTGATGGACTTCCAGGCCGATGCCCCGGCCTGCGAATACCTGGCGTCGCACTCCTGGTTCCGGGCCGGGGACCTTTTCCCCGCCGTGGAAACCCTGTTTCACCGCATCACCCTGGTGAACCCGGCCCTCACCGAGCGGCTTACCATTGACACGCGGCTGTGTTTCAAGAACTTCCGCAGCGGAAAAGAGACCTCCCTGCAGGATGCCATCATCATCGAACTCAAGCAGGACGGCCGGGCGGCCAGCCAGATGAAAAACATCCTCCTGGACCTTCGGGTGAAGCCCCTCCGCGTGAGCAAATACTGCATCGCCCTCACCCTTACCGACCCGCTGGCCAAGACCGGCCGCTTTAAGATAAAAGTCAGAACCATCGAAAAAACCATTGGAAAAAAACTTGTAACAATATGATTATCGACCACTTATTCCACTTTGTCCAAGACACGGACCTCGCCGCCTTCGGAGACTTGGAAGAAGAAGCCCTGATGGACGTGCAAACCATCACGGACGCCATGATGACTACCGCCCAGAAAGTGTCCGAACTGGGAATCCGCTTTATCCTGAACCTGGTGGTGTGCTGGATCCTGGTGCACTTCTTCTATTACAGAAAGAGCAAACGCCGCGACTACTACTTCACCTTCATGGTGTTCTCGTCGGCCATGCTCATCCTGCTCTACATCATGGGGAACGTGGAAGTGGGTGTGGGCCTTACGCTGGGCCTGTTCGCCATTTTCGGGGTCATCCGCTACCGCACCGAGACGGTTCCCATCCGCGAGATGACCTACCTCTTCGTGATCATCGCCCTGGCGGCCGCCAACGGCCTGGCCCCGGTGTATCACCTGGTGGATGTGAGCACCGCTCCGCACTACACCCTCAGTTGGGGCAGCGTGGGAGTGATGGCCCTGGTGAACCTGCTGATCATCGTCCTCATCTGGATCCTGGAGAGCGAAAGCCTCGTCCGGCACACCACCACCAAACTGGTGCTGTACGACCGCATCGAACTCATCGTCCCGGACAAACGGGCCGAACTCATCGCCGACCTCGAAAAACGCATCGGCGTGAAAGTGGAGAACGTGGAAATCGGCCATGTGGATTTCCTGAAGGATTCGGCCTTTATCAAAGTGTACTATAACCTGCCCAAGGGGGAAAGCAATTCCGTGAACACCCTCACCCGGGCCAAAGACTATGTAGCATGAAAAGGCTGTTTCTTGTGATGGCCCTGCTGCTGCCGATGGCGGCACAGGCCCAGACCTTCGCCGGACGCGCCTCGGTGGAGGCCGATTACAAAATTGCCAAAGGATTCCATGTGACGGCCGGGGAAGAGGTGCGGACCGCCGACAGTTTCTCTTCCCTCGGAAGTCTCCGCACCACGCTGGGGCTCACCTACAAGCCTGTCAAGTTTCTCAAACTGGGCGTAGGGTACACCCTCATCAACCCCTTCAAGGTGGACAAGGAACTGGACGACGGAACGCTGTACAGCGGTTTCTGGGCCCCCAGGCATCGTTTTTTCGCCGATATCCGGGGCAGTGTCGATCTGGGGCATTTCCAGTTTTCCCTCAAGGAGCGCCTGCAACTCACCCACAACGGGGATGCCGACATGAACGTCTATCAGAACCCGCGCAATGCCCTGGCCCTGAAAAGCCGCCTCGGCATCAAATACAAGGGATGGCGGGCCGTGCAGCCCTATGCTCACTTTGAGGTGCGCACCGCCCTCAACGACCCCTGGGGCTACACCTCCGGCAGCCAGCAGACCAAAAAGGACGGAACCACCTATTTTGCCTACACGCCCACCGGATACACGCACGTGTACAACAACCGCTACCGCGGAGAATTGGGCCTGGACTGGAAAATCACCAAACAGCATGTGATCACCCCGTATGTGCTGCTGGACTATGTCTCCGAGTATGAGATGGACACCAACAAGGCGGGAACCCGCCTGTTCAGCGCCTCCTACAATGAATTCTTCCGCATCATCCTGGGCGTCGGCTACGTCTTCAACTTCTGAACCGCAGCAGCGCTAACCCAGATCTCCGAAATCTTCCTCAGAAACAGGGCCGAACCAGTTTGTCAACTGATGTTTGGCCTTTTCTTTTATGGAGGGGGTGATGGCCGTGAGGACATACATGACGGCGGCGAGGAGGGCGCCCCAGTCATCGGCCAGGCCGGCGGCGGGAATCAGGTCGGGGATGAGGTCGGCCGGGAGGATCAGATAGCCCAGGGCTCCGCCGATGACCGCCTTGTACTTGGTGGGCGTCGCGGGATCTATGAGGGTATAATACAACACCAAAGCATAATAGACGGTTTTGGCACCCGCCTTTTTGGCCAGTTTCTGAATCTTTTTCCAAAAAGAATCGTCCGAAAAGTGTTTCTGGAATTTCGGAAGATTATCCGAGGAAAGCATATTGTCCATGTTCAGTGTTTTTTTGGTATCTTTGCAAAAATCGTGTCAAACATGGATATTCGAATCGGAAATGGTTATGACGTGCACGCCCTCTCGCCCGGACTGCCCATGTGGCTGGGCGGCGTGCGCATTCCTTCGGAGACCGGCTTCGTAGCCCATTCGGACGGAGATGTGGCCATCCACGCACTCTGCGACGCCCTGCTGGGCTGCCTGGCGATGGGAGACATCGGCCATCTGTTTCCGGACACTTCCGACGAGTGGAAGGGGGTTGACAGCAAACTGCTGCTGGAAAAAGTGGTGGCCCTCGTTCACGAAAAGGGCTACAACGTGGGAAACGCCGACATCACCATCGCCCTGCAAAAGCCCAAACTGGCTCCGCACATTGCCGAAATGAGAAAGGTCCTCGCCGGCATCCTGTGCGTGGGCGAAGACCGTGTTTCCGTAAAAGCCACTACCACTGAGCACCTGGGCTTCGTGGGCCGCCGTGAAGGCTGCCAGGTGTGGGCGACGGCCCTGATCCTGGGTTAATCCAGCGCGTCGGCCACTTTCCGGGCCACGACGGTGGCCAGTTCCACCCGGCCTTTCTCGTCGATGAGATAGAGGGCGGGGATCCATTTCACGCCGTAGTCGGTGCCCACGGTGGAGTCTTTCTTGCCGGCCGCGTCAAACAACTGGACGCCGCCCATCTGGTTTTCCCGCACGAAGTTCTTCCAGGTTTCTTCCCGGCGGTCGAAGGAGATGGAGACGAAGGCGACCTTGTCAGGATCGGCCTTGGACTGCATTTTTTTGAGGAGGGGAATCTCTTCGCGGCAGTCGGGGCACCAGGAGGCCCAGAACACCAGCACCACTTTCTTTCCCAGGAAATCCTTGATGCTCACGGACTTTCCGTTCACGTCTTGCAGGGTGAAATCCGGAGCGGGCGTACCGGGTTTCAGGAGGGTGGCGGCATACTGGAGATCGGGGTCTTCTTCCGCCACATTCTGGGCGAAAAGGCCCAGACTTGCCAGCAGGGCCATGGAGAGTAAAAGCATTCGTTTCATCATGCCGTAAAAGTAAGTGATTTCCCCGAATTCTCAAAAAATATCGCTATTTTTGTGATGTTATGGCAACGACTGTGAAGAAAACCAAGTCCGTGTGGTTCTGTTCCCACTGCGGCAATGAATACTCGAAATGGATGGGCCGATGCCCCGCTTGCGGGGAATGGAACACCATGGTGGAGAAGGAAGTGGTGACCGGCGGCAGCAAGGCCGCGGCGATGACGGTGCCCGGCGGGTCCCGGAAGCCGCAGGCCCTGAAAGACGTGTCCACCACCCAGGAGGACCGCCTGTCCCTGGGCAGCGCCGAGGTGGACCGCCTCCTGGGCGGCGGCATCGTAAAAGGGTCGCTGGTGCTGATGGGCGGCGAACCCGGCATCGGCAAAAGTACCCTTTCCCTGCAACTGCCGCTGCAACTGCCCGGCCTCAGAACCCTCTATGTCACCGGCGAAGAAAGCGTCAAGCAGGTGAAAATGCGGGCCGACCGTCTGGGCGGAGACGCCTCCGGCATCCTCATCTACAGCGAAACGGACATGGGCGAAATCCTTCGGCAGGCGGAAGAATCGGCCCCGGGCCTGATGATCGTGGACTCGGTCCAGACCATGTACTGCCAGCATGTGGACTCCACCGCCGGCAGCGTGAGCCAAATCAAGGAAGTGGCCGCGCAACTGCTCCGTTTTGCCAAAAGTACCGGCATTCCGGTCATCCTTATCGGCCATATCACCAAGGAGGGCACCATCGCGGGACCCAAGATTCTGGAGCATATCGTGGATGTGGTGCTGCAGTTCGAAGGGGAAAACCGGGGCGCCTACCGGGTGCTCCGCAGCATCAAGAACCGTTTCGGCTCCACCTCCGAACTGGCCGTCTTCGAAATGACGGGCACCGGCCTCCGCGAGGTGGCCAACCCTTCGGAAATGCTCATCCCCATGCACGAGGAAGGCCTCAGCGGCACGGCCATCAGCGCCATGCTGGACGGCAACCGGCCTTTCCTGTTCGAGGTGCAGGCACTGGTCTCCAGTGCCGTTTACGGCACCGCCCAACGCAGCGCGACGGGCTTCGATGTGCGCCGCCTGAACATGCTGCTGGCCGTGCTGGAACGCCGGGCCGGCTTCAAGTTGGGGCAGAAGGACGTTTTTCTGAACATGGCCGGCGGCCTGCGCATCACCGACCCCGCCTGCGACCTCGCCGTCATCTGCGCCGTCCTCTCCTCCAACTTCGACTACCCCATCCCCTCCGACGTGTGTTTCGCCGGCGAAGTGGGCCTCAGCGGCGAAATCCGGCCCGTTTCCCAGGCCGCCCGCCGCGCCGTGGAAGCCGCCCGCGTGGGCTTCCGGCGCATTTTCGTGAGTTCCTACACCCATTTTGACCAAAAGCCGGAAGGCATCGAAATCGTAAAAGTGGCCGACATTCCCGCCTTGGTACGGGCCCTGTTCAAATAAGCGATATGAAAACGAAATCCTTACTCCTCTCCTGTCTGTTTCTAACGGCAAGCCTTGCGGCCCAGCCCAAACTGAGCGAAAACAACATCCCCGAAGTGGTGAAGGCGATGAGCGCCCGGGAAAAGGCGCTCCTTGTGGTGGGGTTCAACAACGGGTGTGAAGGCTATACCCCGGGGCTTCCGGGAACGGGCGGTCTCACGCATCCTTTCCCGCAGTACGGCATCCCCTCCGTCGTCATGATGGACGGCCCGGTGGGCGTGCGGCTGGAGGCCGATTGGAACGACGGCCGGGGACCGGTCCATTTCACGACCAGTTTCCCCACGGGCCTTCTGACAGCGGCCTCGTGGGACAGGGATGTGGCCGAAAAGGTTGGTGAGGGAATCGGCGAGGAAACCCTGTCCATGGGGGGCGACGTAATCCTGGCCCCCGGCATGAACCTGCTTCGCAACCCCCTGAACGGCCGAAACTTCGAGTATTTCTCCGAAGACCCGCTCCTGAGCGGTTCCATCGCAGCCGCCTTTATCAACGGCGTGCAGCGGACGGGCGCGGGCACATCGGCCAAACATTTTGCGGCCAACAGCCAGGAGAGCAACCGCCTGGACGGAGACTCCCGGATGGACACCCGCACCCTCCGGGAACTGTATGTCCGGGGCTTTGAAATCTGTCTCCGGGAGTCGGAGCCGTGGACCGTCATGGCCTCGTACAACCTCCTCAACGGCCTTTATACCCAGGAAAGCCACGATTTGCTCACCCGGATCCTGCGCGAGGACTTCGGCTACAAAGGGCTCGTCGTCACCGACTGGACGGGGAAGCGGAATACGCCGCTGCAGCTCCACGCCGGCTGCGACCTGTTCATGGGCGGCATGGCCGTACAGACCGAGCACATCCTCGCCAGCCTGGAAGACGGCAGCCTGTCCCCGGAAGACTTGGACCGCGCGGCCACCAAAGTCCTGGAACTGGTGGTGAAATCGGCCTCCTTCCGGAACAAGGACCTTACGCCGACGCTGCAGCCCGACCTGCAGGCGCACGCCGCGCTGGTGCGCTCCATGGCCGCCGAAGGCATGGTGCTGCTGAAAAACGACGGCACCCTTCCGCTGTCCCCTTCCCGGGTGGCCCTGTTCGGCGTCCATTCCTACAGCCTGATCCCGGGAGGAAACGGAGCGGCCTATGTGAGCTGCCCCTACGTCTCCCAGTTGGACGCCGCCCTGCAGGAGGCCGGCTTCTCCATAAATCCCGCGCTTGAACAGCTGTACCGGGGGTATGCCGCTTTCGCCGAGGCCGACGTCGCCTTCAACCACAAAGTGAACGTCCACGTGGGCAAGGCGCAAAAAGAAGAACTGGAGATTACCCGCAGCCTCATCGAGCAGGCGGAGAAATCGGCCGATGTGGCGGTGATTACCCTGGGACGCACCTCCGGCGAGGCCCGTGACCGGGTGCTGGACAAGGATTTCCTGCTGCAGGAAAACGAGCGCACCCTGCTGGAGAACGTCTGCGAGGTGTTCCGGGCGGCCGGAAAGAAAGTGGTGGTGGTGCTCAACATCTGCGGCGCAGTGGAAACCGCCTCGTGGAACCACCTGCCGGACGCCATCCTCTGCGCCTGGCTTCCGGGCCAGGAGGGCGGCCACGCCATCGCCGACGTGCTCACGGGCAAGGTAAACCCTTCGGGCCGGCTGCCGATGACCTTCCCCGTGGATTATTTCGACATCGCGGGAGCGGAAGACTTCCCCTACAACTTTATCAGCAACAAGGCCAACGAGAGCGCCGTCCATCCGGAAAGGCGCGGACTGGACCCGAAGAACCTCACCTACACCGACTACACCGAGGGCATCTATGTGGGATACCGCCACTTCCTCACCCGGGGCAAGGAGGTCGCCTATCCTTTCGGTTTCGGCCTCAGTTACACTTCCTTTGCCTATTCCCGGCCTTCCGTCAAGCAGCAGGGCGGGCAAATCGTCGCCTCCGTAACCGTGACCAATACGGGCAGCGTGGCCGGCAAGGAGGCCGTGGGCCTGTACGTCCACGCCCCGCTCGGCCATTTTTCCGACAAGCCGGAACGCGAACTCAGGGCCTTCGGGAAAACGGGGCTCCTGCAGCCCGGCGAAAGCCAAGTGCTGACATTCTCCTTCCCGCTCAAAGACCTGGCCTCGTTCAACGCAGCCCTTTCCCGCTGGGAAGTGGCCAAGGGTAAGTACAGCGTCCATTTCGGGGCCGACTGCACCCGTCCCGCCGCCTCCCTGCCCCTGGCAATCGGCCGGGAGCGGAATTATCCCGTGAACCGGGCCTGCGAACCGGAAAAACACTAAAACACACGTTGATATGAACAGAAAACTTTTCATCGCCCTCGCCACCCTGCTCGTACTGGCGGCCTGCGCCAAGACCCCGGAGGTCCGTTACAAAGTGTGGTACGACTGGCCGGAGCGCCACCTGCCGGATTTCGCCACCCTGGGAGAACCCGACCTGGAGGGAACCAAGACCAACCTGGACCTGAAGCACCTGGACGACACCAAGAACCACTTCTGCGTCCTGTTCGAGGCTCCGCTGAAAGTGAACAAGGAAGAAGAATATTCTTTCCGCCTCACCACCGATGACGGCAGCCGGTTCTACATCGACGGAGAACTCCTTATCGACAACGACGGCGCCCACGGGCCCATCGAGAAGAAGGCATCCCGGATCCTTGCCAAGGGCACCCATGCGCTCCGGATCGAATTCTTCGACTTTGACAAAGGGCAGTCGCTCATTTTCAAGTACTCCACGCCCACGATTCCGGAAAGGGAGTACAATGACCAGGAATTCCTTCTGGAAGACAAACTAACTGACAATCAGAAGTTTGTGAAGCCGCAGGTGCAGGAAGTCCTGAAACGCTTCAAGGCCTGGAAGGGGGACGATGAAACGCTCGTGTTCCCCATCCTCACCGATGTGCACACCGCCGGCAACTTCACCTACAAACATGTCGGCTTTGCCGCCACGCTGGCCCAAATGTTCGAGGCCGACTTCATGGCCAACCTCGGCGATATCGGCCTTAACGCCTATCCCGCCACGGTAGATTCCACCTACGCCCGGTTTATCCTGGACAAAATCAAGGAAGGCATGCTCAAATATGACGGCATGTGGCTCTATGCCCCCGGCAACCACGACTGGGACGGCGGCGCCGGAAAATGGCTCTCGGAGGCCTACCTTTCAGACTTTTTCCAGAAACCCTGGGAGGCCAAAGCCGGCGGAAACCTGCATCTGACCCCGGGAAAAACCTACGGATACTATGACCTCCCGGAAAAGAACTTCCGGATTGTCTTCCTGAACAGCGAATCCAGCGGCACCAAGGGAGAATTCTACTATTCCTATGGCGACGAGCAGTTGGACTGGCTCTCCGGCGTACTGGACCAGACCCCTTCCGACAGGCATGTCCTGCTGCTTTCGCACTGGATGCCGCATCCGCTGGGCGTCTGGAACATGGTGTCGATGAACCCCGTGAAAAAGGAACAATCCTCCAAGATGATGGATTTCCTGGCTTCGTACAAGGACAAAGTGACGCTGGTGGGGCTGTTCACCGGTGACACCCACGTGAACTTCCACGAAGTGGCCGATGGCGTAAACTACTATGTATCACAGGGATATGGCTGGGTGAGCCCGGATTTGATGATGCCCGGCCAGAAACACGCCTTCTTCGACTACAAGGAAAGCCTCTGCATCGACGTGGTGGCGGTAAAACCGTCCACCCGTGAGGTACACACCTTCCGCGTGGGCGCCGGCGGGGCCGATTACGACTATCACTTCGGCTACTGATTCCCCTTCCACTGCGCCGGGCTCATCCCGGTGATGCGGGGTTCGGCATCGGCCTGAATCTCGTCCGCAAGTCCGGCATTCCCAGGGACGAGTTCTTCACCATTCGGCGCATGAGGCTGGACTCCCTTGACGCCGGTCATAAGATGCATTAAAGTACAATCCAAAGGAATTGTAAACCCATGAAGGAATCCACAAAATCGTTCTTCCGGGCATTCATACCCGGGTTCCTGGCAACCGTTCTCGGCATCCTGCTGACCTTCGGAGCCGATAGTTGGAACAGTGCCCGCAAACGGGAAAAGACCGCAAAACTGCTTGCCGGGCAGATCGTGGGAAAGATGGACCGTACTTACAAGAGCCTCATGGAGTACCAGGAACTCTACGACACCATCGACTCCACCTCGATGTGCCTCCACCTGGCCATCTTGGCGGACACGCTTGAAAGGGTCGATACTTCCGTTGCCATAACCTTTATCAACAGCGCCCTGTCCGAATATGTGCAGGCCGATGTCGACAGCGGCGTGGATGCCTACAAGGATGCCATCCTCTCCAACATCGGCAATGTGGAGTTGCTGGGGCATATCGACGAGTTTTATTCCTGCGCAAGGCAGTATGCCGATGTGTCGGCCCAGGTCGTGAACCAGAAAAGGGTCGTATCGGACCTTGTTTACGGGTATTTTTACGGGAAATGGGATGTCACGGTCTTCGATTACGTGCGTTACCTTCATGAACTGCCGGAATTCAATGTCTATTACTCCAGGATGCAGAATGTCCGCCTGTCCCTTCAGCAGATCGGCTCGGCCATGGACGCGGAGTTGGAGGCTTGCAAGGAAATACTGAACATAAAAACGCCTGATTGAAAGGAAGCCGACGAAGGCCAGCCCCTGCCGGAAATCAAAATGCTATTCGTTCTTCCAATACCAGATGTCGTCGCCGCCGGCATAGTCCGGCATGTTGAGGGAGTCCATCACGGGCTCCTTTGCCATTTCCCTCAGCCGGGGGGACCGGACTCCGAAACGGTCCATCGGGATATTCATGAATCCTCCGAGGCGGATGGCCCGGGAATCGTCTTGCAGGGTGTATATCCCTTCCTTCGGATTGGCGAACACCACCTTTGAGACAATCGAGTGAGCGTCGTGGCCGAGTTCCCTGGCTTTTTGGAAGGAAAGGCTGTCCGTAAATATGTTGAAATCAACGTTGTTGCCCTTGTTGTCGGCCTGATAAGGCTGGTAGGGAGTCATTACGATATTCCGGGAGAACACATCCCCGCTGCCGGAGAACCAGGCGTGGGGATGGAGGGTGTTGTTCACGAGGATGTTATTCTGGACCCTGCGGTAGAACCCTTCCCGGAGTTTGATGCCGCCGTTGAGGCAGAGGTTGTCGTGGATGATATAGTAACTGGATCCGTCATCCAGGTCGATGTCCCAGCCCCTGTCGCAGCGGAAACGGTTGTATCTTAAGATATTAGGTTCAAGCATATCGGCCAGGATCAATTCCGGCCTCTCTTTGGCATGATCGGCCATGGTCCGGTAGTCCGGGTGCCAGTAGCGGTCCCTGCCCCAGGAATTGAACGAGCCGTGGTCGCCGGTTTCCTTGACGGTGTTGAATACGTCGTTGTATTCGATGATATGTCCTCCCCAGGTGCCCTCGCTGATGTTGATCCCGGCCCGGGGCGTGTCGTAGATGCTGTTGTGACTCACCGTGATCCTGAAAGACATGGAGATCTCCACGCCGGTGATCTGCTTCTCGAAGAGGCCGATTTCGTGGATGAGGTTGTCTTTCACCAGGCATTCGGCGGGGAAGTTGTCGCCCTTGGGCCCTTTGGCGAAATCCATCTCCTCCCATGGGACAAACTGCTCGTAGCGGAAACTCGGCGAGCGGACGCAGGAGGGGTCTCCCACGAAGCACACCGCACTGGCCCCGACCCGGGTCAAAAGACATCCCTCAACGCTGGAACGCCGGTTGAACTTACTGAAAAACACGCCGTTACCGCCGACATCCGTGATGTCGCAACCTTTTATGCAGCAGTCCTCCGTCCCTTCGAGGAACAGGGCTCCGCCCCTGTAGATTGTCCAATCGGAGCGGAGCAGGGGCTCATATTCTTCCATAAAGGTCCTGGCGGCATGCCGGAAGGCGAGCCCCTCGAGGGTCACGTTCCTGACCGGATTCTCCCTGCTTCCCTTGAGGGTCACAAGGTTCTTCAGCGAGGCTGTCTCGAACACCATCCTGCCGGGGTTTTCTCCAGGCATGGGATAATAGTACAGCGTCCCGGAGGTCTTGTCGAAATACCATTCCCCGGGGGCGTCCAGTTCTTCGAAGATATTCTCCACCATCCGGTTGTCCTGGTGGATTCCCATCGGGCGGTTGTTCTGATGCCCTCCTTCCAGTTTGAGATGCCCCTTGCCGTCCTTGCCGATGATCCGGTAGTGGAAATCACCCCAATCCTCCCGGTGCATCGCATGAAGGAAACCTCCTTCAGGGTTTTTCCACCCTTTCACCCTGTCGGGGGACGTCGCGTCGGCCGATGTGCCGTGGAACCTTACGGCCGTGGAGTCGTAGTTCGGGAAGCGGGCCATCGTCAGGAGCCTCCCGTCGCCGAAGAGCATGTCGATCCCGTCCGTCCCCTCTATCTTGGACATCATGATCCTGCCCTTATAGGTTCTCCATTTTGTCCTGAGGACTGAGCCTCCCGAGATCACGGCTTTCTCGCCAGGATAGGAACAGATTGTCAGCGAATGATTTCCATTGCTGTGGGCGGGCGTAATCTGCAGCGGCTCCTGAAGGTGATAGACGCCTCCCCGCAGGTAGATGGTTGTGGATCCCGTCTTCCCCTCGCATTGCCGTATCGCATCGGCAATAGGGGCTCCGGGGGAAAGGACGATGGTGGATTGTGCCTGGGCGCCCCAGATTGCCAGGGAGCAGAGGAAAGCGCAAAACAGATGTCTGGACAGTTTCAAGGTAACACTTCTTTACTGATTCTTTTGATTCCGTAGATGATATCCTGATCCGGAGCCAGTACATCATAGGACCCGGTTTCGAGGGTTATTTCGAGATAAATACTTATCGGCCTGTTAGTTGACTCGGCGGTCCATCTTATGTAAAACTCTTTTTGACCATTCGGACTGGTAAAAAACCGTGAGCCTTCCGCAGTTATCGCATCCTCTTCGAACCGGTGACTGACTCCGTCGGCATCGACAACTACCGGAACGGCTTTCAAGTCAAAGGCCTGCCGGTTCATCACCCAGCCGGTTATCTCGATGACGGTCCCCGGACAGGCATTCTTCAAATCGTTGGCTGGGATGGTGATGCTCTCTGTCCGGAAGGTCTTTCCCCAATAGATGCCGGCGAACATCAGCGGAATGTAAACTGTGGTGGAGATGTCGAAATAGTATTCTTGTCCGGGGTGGAAAGATCCAGGGAAAGCGGTAGCCTGCAGATAAAAGCCGATACTGTCCGGGGCTGTTTTTACGAGGTCGTTCAAACCGTTCACGGATTTATGGGAATACTCGGTCAAGTTCCAATGAGAAGTGTATTCTACACTGCCCAGGGGCTGACTGTAAAAATAGTTCAGAGGAATGTCTGCGATTGAAAAATAGAACGGGTCTGTCTCTATTTTGTCAGCTCCTGTCTTCGCGCAGAAATTACCGGAGAAATAAAAGCCGTTGGTCTGGATCCGGGCTTTGGCCTGGGCCAGGTTGAAACGGTTCAACGCAGGTTCCGAGAGTTTGGGGAAAGGAACGTTGACAGAAATAACCCCCTTCTCAACAGGTGTATTCGTGACAGCACTGACCGAGGTGAATTCGATGACAGAAGTGGAAAGGGAGATATTTAACGAAGGTTCCCATTCGACATAGTTCGGGTCTGTCAAGTCTTCCGGAGACAGTATAACAACCCCCTCACAAGAGAACCTTCCTGACAGAGGAGGTAAATGCTCCCCTGTCAAATCTGACGTAGAAGCGGTTGTACATTCAAATGTGAAGTCGTATCCGGTCCGGGGAATGACAATCTCCTTTGTAGTCGTGATATAAGTTTCACCGGAACCTTCGGATCTCCGGACTTCAGGACAACCATCCGTATTCACTCTGATGAAAGGCGGCAGGATGAATTGGGAGCCGGCGGCAAGCCGGATCTTATCACAGGGAAGTGATTCAGGATAACTGATATGCACGGTCAGTGTTCCTGTAACAGCGCCATAACCCAGCGTTTCTATATCCGCCCCTTTATGCAGGCCATGCAAGAAAGAAAGATCAGCACTTGTGTGAAAAGGTACACTTACGGGAGAGGAGGTTGCGCAAGAGGGGGGAACCCCCATTTGGGCAGAGAACGAAAAGTCCTGAGGCTCAATCCATATCCGTTCCGGCGTGTAGGAGTATCTTGAATCCGGAAAGGGAATGGCAAGGCTGTACAATCCTCCTTCTGTAGAGATCGTTTCTCCTTCCAAATCAGGTAACAAGGAAGTAATGGGAATGGGAGTTCCACCGTAATAGACTTTCCATCCTATCCTTTCCGTATGAATCTTTTCCTTGCTGCAGGAAGGCAAAAGGGACAGTATCGCAATCAACAGGGGCAATTTGAGCCATCCCATGGATACGTTCCTTCCGGAAACCTCTTTCGAACAAAATGCCATCATGTCACAAAGATACCAAATTGTCTTAAAAAATGCACTTGTGAACAGGGAATTCGGCCAGATTCGGCGCAGGCCCCCAACAATCCGAACAGTATGGGCTTTGCTTGTCAGGATTTGGCCGATTGTGGGAAAATAATTCTGTAACCAGCAGCCTCTCAAGCATTTGCGCGAATCCTTCGGGATCTTCGCGTGGGCTTGTCGTATACCACTAAAAACATAAGCTTATGAAAGAAAAACAACTGTATCTCGCACCACAGTGTGAGATGATTTTTCTCCGTCAGGAAGGCGTTATCCCCCGCATCAATATTCAAGAACAATCACTATCGTTGCACCGAATTCATTCGTAAGGTATATGAATCTTAGAGACATCAAGAACGGCGTTAAAGAAATGTAATGATTGATGTCGGGATATAACGAAAGGGGCCGCTTCAACGCGGCCCTGTCCGTTATTGTTCTTTGGGTTTCGGGAAAGGCAGTTCTTCGGGTGATTGGATATGGTCTATGGCCTTCTCGGGCGAGACGACACTGCGTCCGAGCCGCTTCTCGACCTCCTTGCGGGCCGTTTTGGCAACCTCTGCTCCTTCTTTTGCGACTCCTGCGTTTTCTGACAATCCCTCCGGGTTGCGCTGTTTGCTGATTTCGGTTGCCGTTTCTTCAGCAAGAGCATTGAGCAACAGCTCCATATTGGTCATATTGTCCCGCAGGTTCTCTTTGGTGAGGCCCTTGTATTTTTTGTACTCCTTGGTGGAAAAGCCGCTCCAGGTCTTGGACATCAGGTCTGTCAGGAATGCGAAATCGACTTCCTTGGTCACCCCGCCGCGCTTCCACTCGTCCGTGAGCCCTTTGCGGATTTCAATGGTCTTGATGCGCTGGTTGATCCAGGCTTCAGAATATCCGAGCCGGCGATAATCCGCCACCGCCTGGTCGATGCTGCGCTCCGGGTCAATCGCCTGATTTACACGCTCTGCCGCTACTTTTGCAATCCATACTTTAATAGGTTCAGCCTTCTTGGAAGGTATAGACTCAATGACACGGAACATGGTCGCCATATCGGCGACATCCGTTTCCCGGGGCTTCCCATCCTCGGCAATCAGCTTCAACCGGTTACAATTTGTAACCACTTCACTTCCTTCTTTCTTGAGCCTGTTTTTCAGCACTTTCCAGTAATTCCTGGCTCTTTCGTGTGTGGGTTGATCCGTCAATATCCCACACACATCCACAATAGAGAAGAACCATTCTTGTTTCTCTTCATCCCAGGCTGTCCGGACTTTCTTGCTCTCGAACAACTGTATTTTCTCAATATCAGACATCGCATCATCGTTTTCTACAAAGATAACCCAAAAGCCTTGTGAAAACAAACTTTGGCAAGGCTTGCCAGAATTTGGAGAATTGCGGGAAAATGTTACGTTTCGAACGCTGTCCGGACGGTGTCTTTGTATTTTCTGGAAACAGGGAGTTCCTTGCCGGAAACCAGAACGCAGTCCGCAGTCGATAAGATTGCCCGATTTGCATTAATAAGATAAGAGCGGTGTATCCGCAAAAAAGGTTCTCCAAGCAGGTGCTCCCATTGGTTGATTCCGGTTTTGTTCCTGTACGATTTTCCATCCAAGGTAACGACATAGACCTCCGTGTCGTTGGACTCAATGTAGGCAATGTCGTTTACGGATAAAGTCACGCTTTTGCGGTCCGAGTAAAAGGTAATGGAGGGATTCTCCTCCCGGAATCTTCCGCCAAGCCACTTTTCCCAGAAATAGTCTCCGACAGCCAAAGCGGTCAGGATAACACCCAAGAATGCCGGATTGACCAGCATCGGCGACACCTCTTTCTGCGTGGAAATAAAACCGTCCTGGGTCATGGTGGTCCAGAGACTGTGATGAAGAATCAGGATCAGCAGCGTGACGGTAACCAAGACAGCCAGGGATAAATAGACTTTATCTATCGGCTTTCTGGCCTTCGGCATCCAAAACTCCAATGCAATGGCGCAAAGGCAGAAGGCAGGGGAAATCAAAAGGGCCTGCCCAACCTTGTAATCCAGGCTGGTCAGTATGGTGACCAAAAGGCCGAGGGCTATGCCCCAATATGCAAATCGTCCAATCGCTTTCATCCCTTGCAAAATTAAAGATTTTGGCGCATCTGAACAAGCCCCCCGTTCCCGGAAAGGGATTTGACACAGGCAGGAAGGGTTTTGACTTGGCTATTTCCGGAGGAATCAAGTAACTTTGCTGATAGGTTTTTAACGAATGCATCTATGGATTTACACAATGCTCTTTTGGCGCTTGCCATCGTAGGGATGGCCGCTTCCTGCTCCTCCGCTTCTACGTGTAGCATCAAGGGAACAATCGACACCCGTGTGGACAGCGTCTATCTGATGAAGAGAGGCAGTGAAAGACTGGACGCAGCTGCCGTAAAAAACGGATCGTTCTCACTCTCCTGTGCGCTGGATCCTACCTTGGGCGTCTCTATTATGACGGGACCGGACAGCGATCCGGTTTCCCTGGTTCCCGACAGCAGGGAGATTCTAGTGAGGATCGAGAATGGGGCCATATCGGTCAGCGGCAGTCCGCTCTCCCAAGAGCTTCAAACACTCGAGCAGTGGATGTTGAATCATTTCATGAGCCACAATGAGAGAGCGATGGCGCTGATTGACGCCGGAGATCCGGAAGGAGCCGACACCTTGATGCAGGACATGCACAAGACCATGGCCGACCACTGCAAAGAGGTGTACCTCAAGCATTTGAATGATCCCGTCGGCGTTCAGGCCATGGTCATTCTCCGATTAGAGCTCCCGGAAGATGAGTATAAGCAGCTCTACGAACAAGGCGGAGCAAGCATCCATGACGACCCCATGCTCAACGGCCAATTTGAATGTCGCCCGGATGGCCAATAACCTGTATAAACGTCAGTCCTTATGAAAGTAGAAACCTATTATGTCGTAGACTCCCTGGGGGTATCGCACCCGGTGACCGTGGAGACGGCCGATTGGTCTGTCTCCCATTTTTTCGTAGAAGGAGGAGTCCCCGGAATGATTGTATTGACCCTGCTTCTGATAGCCCTGCTCCTGGCAGCCTGGAAAGCACCCGGATGGGTGAGAGAAATCGGCCTGGGAGCCCTGGTCGCTTCCGTCTTCTGGACGCTTCTTGGACTCTATCAAATGTTTGGGGCCATCCAGATGATGGGAGATGTCAGTTTCCCCGTTATTTGCGGCGGTCTCCGGATAGCCATGGTCAGCACCTTTTACGGCCTCATCATTTATTTCATCTCCCTGCTCATCCGCATCATCCAAAAGCCCCGGATTTGATGCTATTTCAAATTAAATTCGTATCTTTGCACCGAATTAATTCAGAACGATATGAATTTAAGAGACATCAAAAAAGGTCTTAAAGAATAGTTACCATTGATGTCTGTTAAACAGGTCCCAAGGCTATTTGGACGCCTTGGGACCTTTCTTTTTACGGGGCAGAAGGTATTTCCCGATCAATCATGCTGGATTTTTGTCATTCAGATGGGCACTTTCGTCATCGGGAACCCCTGTTTCGTCAAATGAGTCCCTTCAAAGTATTCGTTTATGGGAGATATTCCATAAATTTCGCTAAAAAAATGCCGCTTTTTATGGAAAGGAAAGAAAAAAACATTTATGTTTCTCCCTCTGTAACTGTTCATATTGTTCAGATGGAGAATCCTGTCCTGGATGCTTCCATGCCGGAAGGGACAATTCATAATTATATTTTCGATGGTAACGAGTGGGAGGACTTGATATGAAAAAGTACTATACCTTAATCCGGACCCTTGCATTTGCTGTGATATTGACAGGGTGCGGCAAGATAGAGCCCGAAACAAGTTCCGAACCGAAAGAATCGCCACGGGAATGGAAAGTTAGCATCCAAGCCTCCACAAGTAACGGGACGAAGGCTTTGAGCGAGAGCGGCAATACGATAAGCGCAGCATGGGAGGCCGGCGACGTTGTCTATATCTGCAACAGCAGCAACACCTTCGGACAGATGACAGCAGAAAGCAGCGGTACGGTCACCACGCTTTCCGGCACGGTTACCAAAACTATGACCGCAGGTAAAACCTATACTTTGCGGTACCTCCAGAAGGGTGAGAATCTCTTGAACCTGCGCTCGCAGAAAGGCACTCTGGCAGATTTGGCCAAGAACCACGATATGGCCGAAGCGACCGTCACCGTAAAGAACGTGAACGGAACGGAAGTCGTTTTCGAAGAGAATACAGTCAACTTCGAAAGCAAGATAAGCATTGTCAAATTCACTTTTGACAGGGTCATCAATTACGTGTCCGTCATTTGTTCCAACTTAAAGACATATGTGCGACCGGGGTACAGCTCCAATTACAGTTTTATCGAAGTGAATCCCGAAGAGGCGACCCAGAACGTTTATGTGGCCATGTCCACCCTGGAAGCGCAAAAATCCATTTTCCTGTTTCTAGCCAAGGATGCGAACGGCTTCTATTATATAGCTGCCAAGCGCGCGCAAGTGGAAAACGGCAAGAATTACGGCGTAAACGTAAGCCTGCGGTCGATGCCCGATTATGTTGACCTTGGAATAGTCCGGGACGGCAAATCCGTCTGCTGGGGAACGAAAAATCTCGGAGCAAGCAGCCCCGGCGAGGCTGGAAACTACTATGCCTGGGCAGAGACGTCAACCAAGACCTCATACTCCTGGGACAACTATGCATATGGCTCCTACTCATGGATTACGAAATATGACCCGGACCGCCCCGATCAAGGCGTTGTAGACGGGCTGGCATCCCTGCTGCCGGAAGACGACGCTGCGACCTCTGCCCTGGGCGAAAAATGGCGGACGCCAAGCCTCAATGATTTCAACGACCTTCTTAACAGCGCCAACACAGAGGCGATTTTATCCGGTGCATATGGAAGATGGGGATATACCTTCCTCAGCAAAATTGACGGATACACCGGCCGGTTCATTTTCCTTCCGGTAGGCGGATATTACAAAGACGATACACGCCAGGATGGCGGTTATGGTTATTACTGGTCCGGCCAGATTGACCAGACATCCTGGACGTCATCCTCCTTTGCGAATACGTTCAAGTTTTCGAACAGCATTTATTCTTCCCCTTCGACATCCCGGATGGAACGTGCTTACGGACTGTCTGTACGTCCGGTTTATATACAGTGATTGGAAATAATTGCGTATCTTCGCTATTGATGCGCAAAGTCAACCGATACCTTCTCCCGCTGCTCTGCCTCCTGACGTTCCTGCAGGGGGCAGGAGCAGTGCCGATGTGGGAAAGCAGTCTCAGTTTCAGGCGTTTTACTACCATCGACGGCCTTCCGCAGATGCAGACGGAGACCGTCTGGCAGGATACGGAGGGGTACATCTATGTCGGCACCCTCTCGGGCTTCGTTCGCTACGACGGCCGGAACCTTACATCCTTCCTGGGCGGACGGCGGGAAAACATCGTCCGCTTTTCCCAGGTAGGCGACGAGGTGCGCGCCATGGGTTTCGTGCGGCAGTGGAGCGTCCGGGGAGACCGCTTGAAGCAGTCGCAGATAGACCTTTCAGGGCAGAGACTACTCAATAACCTGAATGCCGCGGACTTGCCTTCCGACCACATCCTTCTTGAAGACCGGCAGGAACGCGGACGCCGGCTCAGCCGCCTGACCGCCGGAGGAATGGAAACCGTGCTGGAGTCCCCTCTTCTGGACGACATGACGCCGGACCGGAAGCTGTACATCGACACGTCCGGAATTTATATTCCCACTCCACAGGGCCTTATCCGTACCCGCGACGGGAAAACAGAAAAAGTCTCCGGCAAGCCCGACGTCTTCTCGCTCATCCGCACCGGAGAGGACCTCGTGGCCCTTTCCGGCGACGGCATCTACCGAGTTGGTCCTGAAAGTCTTACCCTTGTCGCAGAACACCATTTCGATGCGCCCGACCAAGGTCTATCCGTCCGCCGGGACCACAAAGGAGACCTTTTCATTGCCGACGCCCATACTATCTGGCGATTCGACGGGGTAGCACTTTGGCAGCTTGCATCGGGCTTCAACCTCATCCGGGAGCTATTCATCGACCGCTGGGACCGCCTCTGGGCGGCCACCTATCAGGGCCTCTACTGCTTCTACCACTGTGGTTTCACCAGGACTCGCCTCCTGGACCGGAACGATATCGTCCGGGCAGCGGCCGTCTCGGACGGGCATCTGGTGATGGGAACGCTGAACGGCAAGGTGCTGGTGGACGGGGAACTTGCCGCTGAAAGCGAAGCCGATTACTATGAACCCTGGGCTGCCGTCATCGGCGATAAGACCTATCTGGCCGGAGGCAGGGACGTTGCCTGCGTACAGGGACGCCGGGTGCAATGGCTGGGCCTTCCCGAAGACCGCTACAACTTCGTCGCCGCCGCCGGGAAACAGCTCATCATAGGTGCTTCCCGCAGCATCCTGGCATGGGCTCCGGAGCGCCGCTATCTGGATACCCTCACAACGGAGATTGTCCGCCCCTGGTGCGCCGCCCCCGGAATGGACGGACGGCTCTGGGTGAGTGGCAATCCCGGGCTTTACTGCCTGACGGGGACTTCGGGCAGCATTTCCGTCAGGAAGGTGCTCAGCACGCCAACTACACCGGTCGTTACCGCGATGGCCTCCGGCGCCGACGGTATTGTCTGTTATGCCCTGGGTGACGAACTCTTTGTCATCTCCGGCGAAGAGATCCGCCCGATGACAGAACTGGCGTCCGCCCTTCACGGGCACGAAATTCGCTCCGTACACATTTCGACGGAGGGCTACTTAGTCGTAGCGGCCATCGACGGTCTGCTGGTTGCCAGACTGAACGCGGATGGCTCTGCCGGCGACATCCACTGGTTCGACAGCCGGAGCGGGTTCACCACCATCGAGCCGCTCATGGGCTCCATGGCAGAAGCCGAAGACGGAACACTCTGGCTCGCAGGACTTGAAGAAATGATTTCCTTCCGTCCGGCGGCTCTTCTGACCGACAATCAGTTATCAACGGTTATTCCCATCCCCCGCCCCTGGTGGCAGCAGTGGTGGGCCGTACTCCTGTTTACAGGGGCTCTCTCGCTTGGCGCCTGGCTGGTGGCCCGCCGCACGGCACGACGCCTGGCTGGCAGGAAGGTGGCTGCAATTGAACGGGAAAAGAAGCTGAAGGAGCTTCAACTCCAGGCTATTCGCCTGAAATCCATCCCGCATTTCCACTCCAATGTCCTTTCCGGCATCGAGTATTATGTGCTGAACAAATCGGCCGACGAGGCCTCCCATTACCTGAAACTCTATTCGGATTTCACGAGCCGCACCCTCGCCGACATTGACCTTCCGTCGCGGCCGGTATCGGCCGAAGTGGAATATATCAAGGGCTATCTTGAGTTGGAGAAGCTGCGCTACGGCGACCGCCTGCAGTTCAGGATTCATGTAGACCCGCTCGTGGACCCCACGACCCAGCTGCCCACAATGCTCCTTCATACCTATTGCCAGAATGCTGTCAAACACGGCATCGCTTCCAAAAAAGGCGTCGGCACCATTGAGGTGGCCGTTGCCGTGCAGCGGCGATGCGGCGTCGAGGGTGTGCTGGTGAAGGTAGAGGATGATGGAATCGGACGCACCGAGGCAGCCCGCACCGGGGGCTATTCTACCGGACAGGGATTGAAAATACTCCGGCAGCAGATTGACCTGTATAACGAGAGCAATGTCCATAAGATTGAGCAGGAGGTACAGGATCTGTTCGATGCCGACGGCCATCCTGCCGGTACCTGTTTCGAAACCTGGGTCCCGCTGGACTACATGTATTGAGATTGCCATGAAAAGACTGAAAACGATTGTTGTGGAAGACGAGCGCCTGCCGCTACTGGCGCTCCTTCAAAAATTGGAGGATCACAGCGTGCAACTGGAAGTTGTGGATGACTGTGACAATTACCAGTCGGCCCTGGAGAGCATACTCCGACACAGACCGGATCTGCTTTTCCTGGATATCCAACTGGGAGGCAGGGATTCCATCCGTCTGCTGGAAGAGTTGCGTCAGACCATTCCGCTTCCCTACGTGATTTTCACAACGGCCTATTCGGACCGGGAGTACCTGATGAGCGCCATCAAACTGTCGGCCGTGGATTATTTGCTGAAACCCATCGGCAAAGCGGAACTTGCGCACGCCATCGCCAAAGCAGTGGACAGGGCCCGGATTGCCAACCTGCCGGAGCCTACGGAAAAAATGTCGTTTAAATCGGTCAACAGTAAACTCTTCCTGATGGTCGATGATATCGCTGGTTTCAAGGCCGAAGGCAATTACGCTACCCTAATCTCTTTCGAAGGGAATCACCTGGTTCTTGAAAACCTGCTGTCGCTGGAGGGGAGACTCCAGGGCAAAGGCCGCTTCGTCAGGGTTGACCGCTGCACAATCATCAATATCGAAAAAGTCAGAAGCATCAACCAGCGCCAACACAGTTGCACGCTTATGTCACAAGATAGCCGCACGGTGGAGATTCCCTTGTCAAACAGCGGAATGAACACCCTCTCCGCCGTCCTGGAAACTTTTTGATGTTGTGAGGAAAAGCTCCTGGGGGTATAACAGAAGTTGTTTTGACGTCACAAACGGTCCAAATGATGGGACGTCAGGCGCGAAAAAGGGGGTAAAACGCTACCGACGGTCCCGCGATTGGACCGTCAGGCGCACCTGGGCTTCGACAGTAGAGGTGTATGTGTTATCCTCCTATGGACATTATGAAGACAAATAGGGGGAGTAACCAAAACATTCAAATAAAATTGCTATCTTTGCACCGAATTAATTCAGAACGATATGAATTTAAGAGACATCAAGAAAGACATTCAGTATGTGATCGGCGCATTCATCGACGACTGCACCCTTTTCCTGAACATGAACCCCGGCAAGAACGCCGAGGAAATCACCGGCCTCATCGACAAAGCCGTTGACCTGTACAATGATCTGCGTGACAAGGTGGTCAAGAGCGCCGGCGCCGAAAAAGCCAAGGTATGCTTCACCAGCATCCGCAAGGAACTGTTGGAGAAGACCGACGCCCTGTACGATGAACTGAGCGATGCCGTCAAAAAAGGCCTCGGCAAATAAATCACCCGCATAAAACATTTGACGCGTGTCTTGCAAGGCACGCGTTTTTTTGGTACTTTTGTGGGTTACCAACTCAGACAGCACTATGGCCAATCTGTTCAACTTCGGCTTCTTTGGAGACCAGCCGCACCGCGTTTTCAATTACAAACCCCGGTATTATGACCCCGAGGAGGAAAAACGCCGGCAGATGTTCGGCGAGGTGGACGGCACCAATGAGGAGGCCCGGAAAAAAGGAGACTATGTGCCCGGGAGCAGCCTCCGGGGGGCTTTCCGGGGCGGAAATTACCAGAAAACCCGCAGCGACATGCGGGTGGCGCACACCGTGATAACCATCGTTACCCTGGTGCTCATCGTCCTGGTGCTCATTTATATCTCCAAATTCTTCGAACTGCTGTAGATTCTTCGCTACGCTCAGAATGACACTACGCTCAGAATGACATTACATTCAGAATGACACTACGCTCAGAATGACAAGATGGAATTAAGGATACTGCCGAAGAATATCGCCGATATGATTGCTGCGGGGGAAGTGGTCCAGCGGCCCGCCTCCGTCGTGAAGGAACTCATGGAGAATGCGGTGGACGCCGGTGCCACGGATGTGAAAGTGGTGATTACCGATGCCGGCCGCACGCTCATCCAGGTCATCGACAACGGCTGCGGCATGTCCCCTGACGACGCCGTCCTGTGCTTCGAGCGGCATGCCACCAGCAAACTCGCATCGGCCGAAGACCTGCACCACATCCTCACCTTCGGCTTCCGCGGAGAGGCCCTGGCCTCCATCGCCGCCGTGGCCGAAATCTCGCTCCGCACCCGTATCGCCTCCGAAGAGGCCGGAGTAGAGGTGGTCATGGCCGGTTCCGAGAACAAGGGGACCCGCGAGGTGAGCTGCCCGGTGGGCACCAATATCAGCGTGCGCAACCTCTTCTACAACATTCCCGCCCGGCGCAAATTCCTGAAGAGCGACAACGTGGAACTGCGCCACATCGTGGAAGAGTTCCAGCGCGTGGCCCTCACCCGGCCCGACATTGCCTTCTCGCTCACCCACAACGGCCGGGACATCCATGTGGTAAAGCCCGCCAAAAGTTATAAATTCCGCATCCAGGACCTCTTGGGGCCCTCCGTCGTGGGAGACATCGTGGACATCAGCGCCGAAACCAGCATCGCCACCCTGCGGGGCTATGTGGGAAGGCCCGAAAGCGCACACAAGACCCTGGGCAACCAGTTCTTCTTCGTGAACGGACGCTATTTCCGCAGCCCCTACCTGCACAAAGCCGTGATGAAGGCCTATGAAAACCTGATTCCGGAAGGCAGCACCCCCTCCTACTTCATCTACTTGGAAGTGGACCCCGCCACCGTGGACGTGAACATCCACCCCACCAAGGCCGAAATCAAGTTCGAGGAAGACCAGCTGCTGTTCCAGACCGTGATGGCCGCCGTGAAAGAAGCCATGGGCCGATCCAGCATCGCCGGAGCCCTGGACTTCGACAACCCGGAGGCACGGGACATTCCCGTCATCAGCACCCGGTTCGAAGAATATCGGCCCTCCAGCACCCCTACGGTGGGGGTGGACTGGAATTACAATCCGTTTGAGCAGGAGGGAGATTCTTCGCTGGCGCTCAGAATGACAGAAGGACCCCGAATGACAGAAGGGCCCCGAATGACCGAGGGCACCCGGCGCTATACCGACCCCAACCCCAATTACGGGGCGCTGTTCGAGGACCGGACGCTGCCCACGGCCCAGATGCTCATCGTCCAGGGCCGGTACATCCTCACCCAGTCGGCCTCGGGCATCATGGTGGTACACGTCCGCCGGGCACGGGAAAGGCTGTTCTACGACCGCTTCCTCAAAGCCCTCGGCGAAAACGCGCACGTCTCCCAGACGGCGCTTTTCCCGGTGCAGGTGAACGTGGGAGCGCAAGGGCGGCTCATCCTGGACGAACAGGGAGAAACCCTTCGGAAACTGGGCTTCGACATCGCCCCCTTCGGCCCGGACACCGTAGTGGTGAACGGCGTCCCGGAAGGCTATGACCCGACGCCCGGCCATGTGGAAACCCTGATCGGCGACCTCCTTCTCATCCTCTCCGACCAAACCCGCGGCCTCCCCGAAGTGATGGAACAGTCGCTGGCGCAGAAGTTTGCCGTCCTGGGGGCGTCGGCCTCCGAAAAAATGACCTCCCCGCTGGAGGCGCAGCGTCTGGTCGATGCCCTCCTGCAAAGTGAAAACCCCGAATTTACGGCCGCCGGACGGCGAATCATCTCCATCGTCCCGGCCGATGAACTGGAAAAACGATTCTAAATGACCCAAAACCCGCTTGAAAATATCCCGGTCGTAACCCGAAACCTGCTGTATGTGAACGTCATCATGTTCGTGGCGACGCTCATCAACCCCGCCTTCATGAAGGACACCTTTTCCATGGCCTTCCCGCTGAGTACGGAATTCCGCTGGTGGCAGCCGCTCACGCACATGTTCATGCACGACGGTTGGATGCACATCTTCTTCAACATGTACTCGCTGGTGATGTTCGGCATGGTGGTGGAGCGCGCGCTGGGCACCCGGAAATTCATCTGGTTCTATCTCATCACCGGTTTCGGCGCCGTGCTGCTGCACACCGGCGTGGAATTCCTCGAGGTCCGGCATCTCATCGGCGAATATCCCGGAATCGACCCCCAGAGCATCTACAACAGCATTCCGGGCGTGCTGGGCGCTTCCGGTGCCGTTTACGGCGTACTGGTGGCGTTTGCCATGCTGTACCCGCAGGCCAAACTCACCCTCATCTTCCCGCCCATCACCCTGGATGCCAAATGGTGGGTGATCATCTTCATCGGCATCGAACTCGTTACCGGCATTACGGGCACCCAGATGGGGGTGGCGCATTTTGCCCACCTGGGCGGTGCGCTCTTCGGCTGGCTGCTCATCCGTTACTGGCGCAAGACCGGCAAGTTGTACCGCTAAATGGCTGACAAGGAAAAAAAGAAGCGGCACTGGCTGTCCCACCTATCGTTCGGCACCGTATCCCTGGTGCTCAGCGTCCTTTTGCTCCTGGCCTACCTGTCGGTGGTGGTAGATCCGGCCAAAGCCTGGTTCTTCACCCTTTTCGGCCTGCTTTATCCGCTGGTGCTGCCGCTCACCGTCGGCCTCTTCGTATGGGCCCTGGTGCGCCGCTCGCACATGCGGGGGCTGCTTTTCGTGGCGCTCATTCCCTCCCTCTTCTTTGCCGGCCGATACGTCCAGTTCCGCCACCAGGAGCCGGACGGAGAGCCCACGCTGAAAGTGGTCTCGTACAATGTCGGCCTCTTCGCCCACGGTCCGTCCGGGGCCAAACGGCCGGCCCTCGCCGATTCGGTGAGCCGCTGGCTCCTCGCCCAGGATGCCGACATCATCTGCCTGCAGGAGTTCCATCTTCCGCTGGATGTTTCCATGGACCGCTGGCTTCGGCAGCATTTTCCCGGCTACAAGGCCGATTATTACGTGCTTACGGGCGAAAGCGGGCACTTCGGCAATGTCACGCTGAGCCGCCGTCCGGTCAGCGGAAAGGGGAAAATCGACTTCGAGAAATCCACCAACCTCTCCCTCTGGACCGACATGCAGTTGGACAGTTCCACCGTACGCATCTACAACTGCCATTTCGAGAGTTACAACATCTCCCTTTCCAACCTGGTGAAAAAGGACGGCGCGGTGGAGGAGACCGAGCAGAAGATGCGGCGCTCCATCACCGAGCGACCCAAACAGGTGGCCGAAGTGCTCCGCGGCGTGGACAGCGCCCCGGTACGCAGCATCGTACTGGGAGACTTCAACGACAATCCCCTGTCGTACACCTACTATCGGCTCCTGAGAGGCCGGAACGACAGTTTTGTAAAAGCCGGACGCGGCTTCGGCGCCACTTACCGCACCCTGTGGCCGCTCCTGCGCATCGACTATATCCTGTACCCGAAAGACTTGAAGGCCGTTTCCTACACGGTTCCCCATGTAAAATACTCGGACCATTATCCCATCATCGCCACCTATTATGAAAGCGGAAGAAATCCTCTCTGAAGCCCTGCGCACCTTGCGCGAAGGCGGAACCATTCTCTACCCTACCGACACCGTCTGGGGCCTGGGCTGCGACGCCTGCAATGCAGCGGCGGTGGCCCGCATTTTTGAAATCAAGCAGCGCTCCGACAGCAAGTCCCTGGTCCTGCTGGCCTCCGACCTGGATATGGTGGCGAAGTTCGTGAAAGAGGTTCCCGACATCGCCATCGACCTGGTGGAAGTGAACGACGCCCCCATGACCATCATCTACCCGGGCGCCGTGTGCTCCGAGACGGGCGACAAATGGCACCTGGCGGCCAATTGCGTAGCGGCCGACGGCACCGTGGGCATCCGGATTCCGCTCATGGACTGGTGCCGGCAACTGGTCTTCAAACTGGGGCGGCCCATCGTGAGCACATCGGCCAATATCTCCGGCGAACCCACGCCGCAGCGCTTCTCGGGCATCCCGCAGGAAATCAAGGATGCCGTGGATTTCGTGGTCCCGCCCTCCGTGGACACCCAAAGCACCGGCAAGGCCTCCCAAATCCTCAAAGTGGGCCTCCGCGGCGAGATTGAGATTATCCGGAAATGAAACGAATCCTCATCGCCTTCATCCCCATTGCCGTGCTGGTCGCCGTCCTGGCGGCCTCCATCAACGGGGTCGATCTGTTCAGGCATATCCGGTACATGATGTTCACCACGGTTCCGTCCTTCGTAATTACCATAACGGTTTTCCTGATTCTGGGCCTTTCCCACGAAGGGGCCGACAGCGGCCTCATGGAAACCTATTCCAACGTGCTCCAAGGCCGATTCAACCTGACGCTCTGGCTTATGCTGGTGCCGCTGCTCACCGTCCTCATGATCTGGAGGAGACTCCCCGCCCTGGCGGTGCTGGCCCTTTCCACCCTCGCGGCGGCGGTGGTGGCGCTGATAGGGTGGAAAATTGAGAGGAAATAATAGATATAACGATGGAACTGTTTTACGCATACGAAGTTGCCGGCGGAATGTGTCTGCTGGACGCAGAGGAAAGCGGACATTGTGTCCGCGTGCTGCGGCACCGGGCCGGCGACGAGATTGACGTGATTGACGGGTTGGGGACGCTGTATCACTGCGCCCTGGCCGACGATTCGGCAAAAGGGGCTTCGGCCCGGGTGCTTTCCTGCGTTCCGGGCTTCGGCGCGCATCCGTACAGGCTCACCATCGGCTGCTGCCCCACCAAGAACAACGACCGCTTCGAGTGGTTCGTGGAAAAGGCCACCGAGGTGGGCGTGGATGAGATTGTGCCGCTCATCGGCGACCGCTCCGAGCGCAAGGTCTATAAGACCGAACGGGCCGGACGCATCGCCCTCTCCGCCACCAAACAGTCCCTGAAAGCCCGCATTCCGAAGATTGCCGAACCCGTGAGCGTCAAGGACTTCCTCCGGGGCACCGGGGGCACCGCCATCATGGCCGGCAACCCTGTCATCCCTGGCGGCGACCGGGCGCCCCTTCGGCTCATCGCCTACTGCTTCGAGGATGAGTCCGTTCCCCGCCGCAGCATCAAGGAAGTACTGGAAACATTTGACGGAACAGACGTTACGGTTCTTATCGGCCCGGAAGGGGATTTCTCCCCGGAAGAGGCGCGGCTGGCCCTTGCGCAGGGGTACATTCCGGTGCATCTCGGCTCTTCCCGCCTCCGTACCGAAACGGCCGCCGTCACCGCCGCCACCGCCGTCTATCTCCGCTATCTCTAATCTCCTTTGGGGTCCCATTTTTGGTCCCTTCCGATCCCTTCGGCCCCTATTGGACCCTTTTGGAGTCACTTCAAAACCCCGTCTGACGCACATCAGATGGGGTTTTTCTTTTTATCTGTACAACATTTGTACAACAGAATCATCCGGCTTCTCATTGCGAATGATTGCACGAATTCTAGCGTAACAATTTGATTTACAAGCATTTATTATAGGTTTTTTATAAATTTGCAGAAGGAACTGTCAATTATGAAAGACCTCGGCCACAGCGTGGAGAAAGAGTGTCTCCCTGTGAGACAGCAAGAGGGAACGGAGCGAGCACCGTTCTCCTCTTGCCCTTCGGGGAGAACAGACTGTTAATCAGCAAGTTATGCTCTTTCCGCAGCAATATACTAAGGAACTGATTATAACGTATTTATAGAATCTTTATAAGCATGGAAGCCCAAGAAAAAGACAGAAAGCCAACCACCGTTAGCGTCGATGCTGCCATCCGTGACTTCATCAATCAGGAAGCGGACCGCCTGGGACTGTCGCAACGAAAAATGGTTTCGCGCCTTTGGGAGTTGTACGAACTCGAGATCGAGAAGGAAAAGGCCCGTTCTTCGGAGGTGCCGGACACCGAGGCGTTAATCAAGAAAATATACGATGCTCTTGAAAAGGTGCATAAGCGCGATGATCGCATCATCGCTTTTATTCGGGAGCAGGAAAAAATCTTCCTAAACCCGACATTGAACAGCGTTCAAGCAACAGAAAGCACACTGAAAGAACTTGTAAACGTTTTATCTAGCTTAGAGTAGTTATGAAAATTTTAAAAAAATGAACATCAAGATTCAGGACAAAGGTGTAAGCAAAGACGCTGACACAAAGAGTAGTTCCCGTTCTCTGGCAGAGTACCTCAACCACGAAGACGAGGAACGTCTGGCACAGGGAAAAGATCCTATTCCCTTCCTCACACCTGATGGCCAGGAGGCCTCTACTGAAGAGGTCATTGAGGCCATAGATAGCAATGCTAAAGGCCTTTGTATAAAGGACGATAAGTATTACCACTTAGTTATTGCCCCTAGTGCAGAAGAGATTGAAGCTATGGGCGAAGGTGATATGACCAGGTATAAAAACGCTATCGCATTAATGAGAGCTATCCTTGACGCTTATGCCGAGAACTTCAACAGGGAAGGCGTAGAGGCCGCATCTGATCTTGTGGCATATTGGAAACCTCACTTTACACGTGGCGATGATGATGGGTATCAGCTCCATTTTCACGTGATTGTTAGTCGTAAAACCAAAGAAGGTATGGATGGGAAGACTCGGAAAATCTCTCCTCTTACTAACCACCAGGACACTGAGAATGGTCCGGTGAAAGGCGGCTTCGACAGGAAGCTTTTCTTCCGTAAGTGTGAAGCCATTTTCGACAAGCTTTTCAATTACGAACGCAGCGTCGCAGAGTCTTTTGACTACCGCAACGCCATGGCTCATGGAAGCAAAGAAGAAAGAGCAGAGCAGACACAACGCTTAGCTAAGGAAAAAGCCGAAGAGATAAGATCTTCTATAGAGGAAGGGATTAATCGACGCCGGAAGAACATCCAGTCCAAGAATGACATAGAGGAAATTGCGGCTCTTTTAGATGGGGAGAAGATGTCTCTTCCTTCAAAGAAAGAAGCTATTCCTATGGCTCTCGAACAATCCGAAATAAAAAATGCAATCGCAGAGATATTCTCCAGATCCCCCAATACGGTTGACAGTTTTTTGGCACTCGCCATACATGGTATCACGTGTAGAAAGGTCACGTCGTAGGATGGAATAGAGTCTCTGGATTTTTATCGCGGTGGAGTGAAGTATTCTTCTCTCATTCTTTTCCCTGACAAAGAACATAAGACTCTTCTAGACCATTTTTGTAGGTTTACCAATTCTACTCCTGCATATAAGACCAGAGAATATCGTGCAGAGTTGAAGGAAAAACAAGAGAAAGAGGCCGCCCAGCGCAAGTTCGGCGGTCCGAAGCTTAGAAGGTAAATCATTCATGTTAAACATTTTAATTCTTATATTATGGACAATAAGATTCTTGAGGCCCTCTCGCAGGTGCCTGAGCTGGTCGAGGCAACCGAAACCACCAACAAAATCAACCAGGAGCAGAGCCAACGACTGGCCGAGATCGCACAAAGGAATGTTCACGCGGACATTCCCGGGAGTGAAATTGGCAAAGTCACCAAAGCCGTTGAGGAAACGGTGAAATCTACGCAGTGCGCTCTTCCGTACAAGTTGCTGAAGGCATTCTTTCACGCGTCAAAGATACGGTTGAAGATGCTGTGGAAGAAAAAATCAGAGCTACGCCAGTAAAGCTGGAACACCATCATACCCATGCCACTACATATGATATGGCAAAGCTGGCCAGTGACTGGGCGCAAAAGTGGCTGATAACGCTACTGATCCTATGTTGTACGCTGGCAGCTGTCATATTCGGCGGAGTATATTGGTATTTCACGAGCGAGCACTACTGGGGGAAGGAGTATTCCAAGGTGTACCATTCCAAATATGCTACTGATGAAGAAAAGGAACTATTATTGGATCATGCCTATGCGGTTGGATTGTTACCAAAAGAGTATTATTCAAATCCAGACTACGTGAAGTCAAAAATCAAACAAAACCAGCAGGTAATCAAAGAGCGGAGAAAGCAAGCTAACTCAAACAAGGGTAAATATAGCACGAAGATTCCACTCGAAAGGTAACATGTTTAGTAAAACACAGGGGCGCCTGGAAATCTTACAAAGTTGTCACTATATTGTGTAAAACACGTCATCTGCTTTTGGTGGTTAATAATTGCGGCCCAGATTTCTTTATCTGGGCCGCTCTTATTGTTTTTAATAAAGATTCAGGATGCATACATGTCAGCGTTTCCTTACACAAAAGGGTTACCTGACTTGCCTTTATTAAGTGAAAAGTGAAAGAAGATCAGTTAACGATGATGCCATATTCTGATCTGATTCCTTTTGGGAAAAACCGACGATAGACCAACCTTTATCTACATAATACTGAAGCTTACCGTAAAATAACATCTTTTCATTGTCATATCTCTTTTTGATAACTCTGTAAGCTGGTGTAACTCGACCATTTTGTAAAATGCACTCAAACCACGCACAATCTTTATTTGTTTGATTGACCCTAATATTCCTCACTTTTACAAGGGAAATGGAAGTGCCTTTAGCGTACACGGTTTTATATGCCTCTTCACCTTCTTCAACCTCTGGTGCATTAAGGACCACTTCATCCAAATGAAATTCAGGATAATCGCCAATAGCCGGCTGTGCCATATCAGGATCACTTATTTCCTTAAATGGAGAGCTCTCGACTAAATACTTTTGAGTATCCTCGGTCAGACTTGTTGTGAGGGTATAAACTGTCTGATTCTTTTTTGAATACAGTGGTTTACCAGTCCAATAATCAGTCCCAGTCCTTACGGATCTCGTCACAACTGTAGTGTCAATATTCAGGCTTATCACTCCGGCAATGTCAAGCTTCCGATACAATTCTCGAGAGTTTTTGTCATCACATCTAAACTTTCCGACTGAGAATTGGGTATATGTAGGAGAAATTTGATGCTCTTTTATATATGAGTTAATCAATTTCGACACTTGGTTTTCGGTAAGTCTAGTAGGCTCATTAACCTGTTTGGACGAGCAAGAGACTAAAGAAATGCTAAGGATGATAATAGAAAAAAACAATCCTACAGTTGAACAGAAATCTAAATTTGTTTTCATGATATTAAGGTTTTTAATTGGTTTGTTATTTCAATTTTCGTCTATAAGAGAAAAAGATTGGGGTTTTCTAACATACAAATCAAAAGAACAGCACAAAGATGTGATCCGGCTATCTTGGCCGATTATTCATTCTCGATTACATATTCCGGAGCATATCCACCCAATCCGAGATGTGTATGTTCGGAATATGTGGTCAGAATAAGGTCTTCTCTAACGATGTATTGCGTGTCTAGAAGAATATTATTGCTTTGCTTTGTCAATGGCCACAGTTATCGCATCTACAATGCTATCTGCTTGACGTATGCACTTCGCACATATTGGATTATTACTTCTAACAGGTTTCGATGATTTTATCATTGATTGTGCATTAAAACAGGGAATCTCAATGACAGAAGGATACATGTCTCGCAAAAGGATTTTAACGGTAATAGCGTAGAATCCTTCAACCCGCGGATCACTAACAGCTCCATACACACCCTCGTAACCACACGCGACACCTATCATTGAATTAACCACACTAGAGGAAGAGTAACTACGAACTTGTGCTTTCCTATCAACCCGTTGGACAGAGATTATATTATTATAATCAAACCCCATTGAAACACCATTTCGCGAAAAATAACACTTTTTCATTATATCGTCCATTGCAAAAATATAACTATGCTCAAAACCTACACTTCTCATAGTTGGCGAAAAGCCATCAATCTCTGTTATAATCATGGATTCATCTCTTGCAGGATCCAGGAATGCCCTCAATTGTTTTTGCCGAGGTTCTTGTTTTTTATACAGGATTATCAGAAGAGGGAGCAGTATTAAGAGTGAGAACATAATAGTATTGTTAAATTTATGAATATTAATGCTTTATGTTTATATGAATAGTGTTCAGATTAAAAATTATTAATGTGACACCTTCTGGCAAATTCCTCGTCGGACACACACAAGTATATTATGCCTTCAATTACTCCGATAAAAAATGAGAGAAAGCCAATACAAGCAAGAAAAATATACACTTTACCCATTTTATAGTTGCCAATGTAAAATTTATGGAGCCCAAAAGCTCCTCCAAGAATAGCTAGGATAGCAGCGGTTATTCTACTCTTATCAAAGACTGAGATGCTACTTTCTTCCTGTAAATAACTTAAATCTGCAGGAATAGCCTGCTTGGTGCATGTGAAGACCGCTCCGCAGTCACTACATTTAAATACTCCCTCGGCTAGAACATCAATGTTGTTGCTCGAACATTTAGGACACTTTTTGCTTTCCATGATTGTTTTTGTTTTACTTGTTATTTCTATCTTTCGTCTATAAGAGAGGATGACTCACGTTTTCTAACACCAGGATGCAAAAAAAATGACCACGGTGTAAAACAATAATCCTGATTATGGTGAGATTTACTTTTTTGTTGCAATTAATCTCAAGCGCCTCGGTCCGGGGCTTACGCGGTTGGCCTTACAGATGTCAATCGAGACTCCCAAACGGCTATGGCTCATGAATAGGTCTTCTGGAAGTGTGATGCATTTGAACGTTGATGCTAAATCTTCGAAAAACCTTGCTTAACTGAGCCCACTGTTTTGGCCTGTATAATGAGTCTATCCATCACTCTGTTGATCGCGTTCGCTGCCCTGCTGGAGTCATTACGTCCGAACAAATCACAACACTCTTAGATTATTTCTCATATTTTTGTTCATGGCTTAACGTAACCATTTAGTCATGTTATAACGCCAGTATATTGATAATCAGCGCATTGTTAAAACCCTCAACCTTTTTCCCATCAATTATTATTCACTTGCTGACTTGACTTATCAATTCAAAAATGCTATATTTGTTTACTTTTGATAACACTTGAAAACCACACACCTCCTATTTATTAAGGCATCATGACTTTCGAGGAAATTATACATCAACTCAGAGAAAGGAATAATCAGGTCACTCAATGCTTCTTCTTCTGGGACGGACCAACGCTGCAACACTTGGAAGAGATTCGCCGTACAGATCCGCTCCGAGCTGCAAAAATGAAAAAACCCATTTGTAACACATGCAGGCCGGCCCTTTTAAAAGTTTTACATACCCTTTATGGGAATGCCCATTTTGATTACGATGAATTGGTTACTGATTTTTACTTTTACCTTATTAAAGACGACAAGCTCGCGAGCATTCAAGATCCGCAGGCATTGATGGGTTGGATTGTACGTGCCGCCTATTATTTCTTCCTGAATGAAAAAATAAAAAAGGACAAGGTGTTAGAAAATACACCGATTGAATCTCTTAATGATGCCGGAACAGATATTGAGGACGATGACAATGCTGCCCGGACACGCGAATTCGTTCATGAGGTTCTTGCAGCTATGCCCAATCGGACATATGCAAAAATACTGGACGAGGTAACGTTAGAGGTGGCGCAATATAAGGGGAAGAAGAAAGCAGACACCATGCGCCTCTTGGCTGAAAAGCTAGCTATACCTATTGATAACTTATATGTGAAAGTGTCACTTGCAAAGAAACAATTTAAAGAGACCGCCATACGATTAAAAATGAGTTGATTATGAATAAAATGAATCATATAAGTCAGGAAGTCTTGGACCGCTACATCAGCGATAAGGCTACTTTGGAAGAGATTGCCAAAGTGTCCATAGCCATGAAGAAGGACAAACAGTTCAAGGAGATGGTTACAATCCTGGAAAACCTGCACAGGAATGGTGTGCTGGATGAAGATGGCGGAGAAATTCCCATGGCCAGCATGGCTGCCATGTCCGAGGATAATCTGTGCGATGTAATGTGCGAACACTACATTCTCAAAGATTATTTCAAGGACGCAGACAAGGGTAAGCTAGATGATGGGCAGCTTGACAATCGCTGGATGAAGGAGTCGGGGACGCCGCTCCATGATATCGGCCGAATCCTTGAAAGTAATGGAATGACAGTCATCCGGAATTACAATTCCACCCCTGAGGATCTGAAAGAGGCATTGGATAATAAATACAGGGTGATTGCCGTCGTGGATTATGGCCAGCTTTGGAATCATCTTTCCGACGGAATCTTCCACGCCGTCGTCTGCATCAATATCGTCGATGGCGTAATCCGTATTTTTGATCCTGCTATTGACGGCTGTGCCAATTATACGTTTGAGGAGTTCTGTAAGGCGTGGCATTATTCCAAGAACTATATGGTCTGCGCATCGGCGAACGGCCTGAAATACCATCCACATCCTATTGATGTGAGTGATGTTATTCTGGATGACGATTTGCTGGAACTTACGGAAGCCATTGCGGAAAACGCACATGAGGTGTGGGCATCGAAGCGGTATAATGAGGGATGGAGATATGGCCCGAAACGAGATGATTCCCTCCTGGAGCATCCGGACATGATCCCCTATTGCGAACTGAGTGAATCTGAAAAGTACTACGACAGAGATATGGCCATGAATACGATCCGATTAGTAAAGAAACTGGGATTTAATATCTCCCGGAGAAATACGGATTACTGTCGGCATTGTGGCGAGTTCATCTCCGGAGACATGCAGTACTGTCCCCATTGTGGAGAAGCCCTCAAGCAGTGACTTAAAGGCAGCTATTGATGACGATATCCTTTTTTAGAATGAGATGCGTTCTGTATGAAATATGATGTCTTTATAAGCTACTCGCGGAAAGACAGCCTGATTGCAGGGCAGATATATGAGGCGCTTTCAGCGGCCGGCCTGAGTTGTTTCATTGACAGGGAAGGCATATCCGGCGGCGCGGACTTCACGAAAGTTATTACAGTGGCTATCATGGAGTCCCGCCTGCTCCTTTTTCTTGCCAGCGAAAATGCATTCAGCAGCGAGTACACCCAAAAAGAGATTACCTTCGCCATAAACAAGAAAGGGAGCCATTTTATCCTTCCGCTGAAAATAGACAAGAAGGATTTCCCTGAAAACCTGGCGTTCCTGCTGAGTGATATTAACTACAGGGAGTTGTCATCCCGCTATCGAATTCAAAAGGAGCTTGTCGAGGATGTTCAGCATAAGCTTGCCAATCCACATGCGGGTGAAACCATTCGGCAGAGAGGCAGGAGGACTTTTTCATTCCTGCTGGTCACGGCAATCGTCCTTTTCATGATTGTCGTCGGCTTGCTGCTATGGATATGGAACGGGAACAGGAATCAGCGGATTGCAGAACAACAAAGACGAGAGAGGGCTGAAAGGGATCAATTAACTTGTGAACAATTATTCGCTAAAGCAAACAATGCAAAGCAATCGCTTGACTCTTTGGACAATGTGGGGCTTAATAGGGACAACGTTCTTCAGAGGACCCTTTTTTACCAAGATGCTATATCAGCTTTAGACGTTATTGATTCACTGTATACGCTGTACCATAACGATTTCGATTACAAATCTCATTTTGAAGAGTTCAGCAGGAACAGCACAGGAAGGCTGAGGCAAGACTTTGAAAGACGGAGAATAAACCTGCAATCGCTTTTGACGGAGAAAGTCGAAGTGAACTATGATTATTATTCAAAAGATAAAAGCCCAGACAACCGTGATGCTGTATTATATTATTTAGACATGGCAAAGATCGCTTGCCCGGAAGACTCAACAATCATCACGAAATATAAAGAACTGCAATGAAACGCCTGCTTACCATTCTAGTTGGAGTAATATTGGCAACTGCTTCTCTTTCAGCCCAAGATGCACGTTTTTCTTCTCATTTGAAGACGGCTACCAAACAATACGAAGGCGGGAAGTATAATGAAGCCCTGTCTACTATCCGCATAGCGCTGGACCGCTTTTTGCCCGATGAAGCCCAAAAGGCAGAGGCTGAGGCACTTAGGAAGAAATGCCAATCACAACTGAGCAGGTTTGAGGTCGGCACAGATGTGGTCTCCCTTCCGTGGCAGTCATGTGTTGATAGCATTGCCGTTTTCACAGGGAATCCTAAAGGTGTTAGCGTCATATCGGACTCCCCCACATGGTGTAATGTCGAGTTTCAAGACAAGTATATCCGTGTTTATGTAACGGAGAATGTGACCCATATTGATAGGCGCGCCATAATCACTGCATCATTGGGGAGGAGCAAAAAAAGTGTGGTTGTCAACCAGGTTGCGAAACCGGAGGTCAATAAATGGGTAATGATTCAGACGTCCCCTTCAGGGGCCAACGTTACCATTGATGATGGATTCGTAAGCAGCGTTCCCGTACTCAATAAAATTCTCGGTGGCCGAAAGCATAGGTTTGTCTGCACGAAGAATTCTTATCAGACAAAGGATACAAGTATTTTCATTCCGGATTCTAATGTTGGGGATACGCTAAAGATCATGATCCCCCTTAAACCGGAGTTCACCAAGTTAAAGATGTCTCTGGTTAATCCCGAGAATGGAGAGATAAATGATCCGCACTTGCAAATCAGGGTTAACGACCGGCTTCTGGCCTGGGAGTCGGAATTGGAAGATCCGAAGAATTACACTTATGATGATACGAAAAAGGTACAGCTATATCATGTATATAGTGACGGAACCGTTCCTGTTGACCCGGGTGTTTCCCAGATTACCATGAAGGCTAAGGGATTCCATGATTTTAAGATATGGACTCCACAGCTGGATGCCGGTGAGGAGTATCCTGTAGATTTGAGACCTAGACCCCGCACGGGAACACTACAGGTCATCAGGCTGGACGATGGCTATTATGCCGGAGCGAAAGGAAGCCACATCATTCTGGATGGTAAATATGATTTGGGAATTCTCAAGGACACGCTCACAAAAGAGATTATTATTGGTCATCATACTTTGGAGGCGAAAAAGAAAGGGTTTTATTCCTTAGATAATGTGGAAATAGAGATAAAGGAAAATGACCCCCCTGCAGAATGGCTGCCGCTTATATTCCCGTTTGTCAACTATTCTTTCTCTTCGTACCCGGATAGTGCTGTTATTTCCGTGAATGGGAAAAGGTTAGACACGCCTACACCATACGTATACCAAAGAGGAGCCACGATGGGTATCGGCAGTTTTGATGTCGTCGTTGAAAAGCCGGGTTATTCTCCGGTCAGACATGCATTTAAGCCGGATTTTACCGTTCCGGATTCAACCTTTTACTATGAGTTCCAGTTACATCCTTCTAAACAGATCCGTATAAAAACAAAATGGGGAAAGAAGGAAGATTACTTCTTGACGGTTAGAGGGAAAAAGGTCAATGGCGTGTATCCCGCGGATTCTGTTTTTTATAAAAGGCAACAACTTCCAACCGTGATTTCATTGACACCAAGATCTGCCCCCTATACTATATCAATCTCCAATAAGAAAGGAAAGGAGGTCTATTCTCATTCTTTCAAGTATGGAGGGCAAGAGAAAGATTCAATTAAAACGGCACACCTTTTCAACAGCACCTATCATGCAACAATCATAAGGGCGAATTATTTTTATATACCTAATCGTCAATACTTTACCATTGGAGAGAGTCCGTCTAATGACTTTTCGCCTGTGGGAAGCATCGCTGTAGGTGATTTTAGTTTCGGTTATAAAACCGGATTATCCACATCTGTTGTACGCTCTACCGTTTTCTTAGAGCGCGAAAAGAATCGCGAACTCGGGATAGATGGCAAAACACTTCAAGAACGTTTCCCGTTGATTCCCGCTATCTCCGTCGTATCCAATTTAGACTTTCGTATCGGCGGAATTGTAGCAAATGCTTTTCGAACTAATGTGTTAGCCTCATTTGCGTACTATCCTAATTTCTCCAATATGCTGTCCATTGACACCATATCCGGGTTTGACATCTTTCTAGGTTTAGAGCTTTCGTCTTTAATCCCCGTCTTCAATGTGAATGTTCGTGCAGGGTATCAGATGTACCGTGGTATGAAAGCCAATATCTTTATGGGGAATCTGACGAATTCAGGGATTGATCAGGTTGTCTCACGGGACTTCTCAATTCCGAATATGTTTGTCATTTCACTTGGGTTCTCTTTGGGAACAGGAACAGGGGAAACGGCATGCACCCTGTTTAAACCCTTCTAAAGTTATTTCGAATAGCTTCATCAATTAGGCATTTTTATAATAGGAGTCTGGAAAAAGGGAGGGTGACCAAGTCAATTGACCTTGGTCACCTTCCTCTTGATTTAGGATGTGGTTGGAATCTTAGTTCATCACAACTCGAGCTGTAATCTGGTAAGATTCCACTTTGTCGACTATGACGCTAATGTACATTTCGATGGAGAGGTTTCCGGCACTCACGGTGGGAATCAGGTTCGCAGTAAAACTGATTAGGTCTTTGCTGTAGGACACCGACTTGTTCTTGAAGTTCCAGTAGCCGCCCATCGTCTTTCCATTGGCATACTTCCCCATGAAGGTGTTGAATTCAGTGACGTAGAAGCTGTTGAGGGAATACCCTTTGAAATCATCCAGGTATTTTGCGAGTTCCGGAGCGCAGCCGCTGGCCACATCGACGCTGATCTTCTCAAGATCAAAGGAACTGTAGGTATTGGAGTACTCCATGTCGTCAACGAGGTTCACTACTTTCACATCGGTTTTTGCGGGGGCCCATTTCCCTTCAGCAGCCGTGAAGGTCTGAAACTTCTCAAGCGGAGTAATACCAGTACGGTCTCGGTAGGAATTGCCCTGGTAGGTGTAGTTTGCGAACATCATGTTGTCGTCAAAGGAGAGCGTTCCGAAGTCAGAGAGAGAGTAGCCACCATCGGTAGGGGTATAAGTCCCGGAAATATAGTCGGCACAGTGGGTGTCAGTGATGCCGGCAAGGATGCTTGCGAATGGCAGTTGCAGGACATCGTGCAGGCCTTCATATTTGGCCACAGGCAAGGAGACTTCCGCTACATAGGAGCCGTCGTTATGCAGTTCGATGCATCTGATGGGTCCCTGGTTGTTGGTGAAACCAAGATTGATCTTGGCGTCCTGGAGCGTGTAGATCACCGGTTCGTAGGTGGGGGTGTCAAGCTTGTTGCAAGAAACAAGAGCGAGGGCCGAAATGGCAGCGATGGAAAGGTAGATGTTGGTTTTCATAACTGTAGTTTTTTATTTGTTTAATTTTTGTTGGTTGTTTTTCAAATTCACCTATAGGAGGGATCTCGAAATGAAATCTAACAGACATCTCAAATTTTTTTCGAAAAAATCCCGTGCCGTCAGCTTTTGCTGGGACACTGACAACATATTGGCATTGCCGTCCTCATCTACAGGAGATAATCCTGCATGCCGGAATGTAATAAGCCCTTTCAAGGCCTCGTCAACAAGGAATGTTTTTCCGACTCGCCTCCTTCCATATACTGCTACCAATTGGGCTTTATTACTAAGAAAGAGGTCGTTAAGCTCCTGTATTTCTTTGTCTCGACCGATGATTGTCTTTATACATTTATGCGTCTTATTGTGCTGTAACTATAGCAAAAACATTAATTCCAGCAAAATAAAACGGTAAAATCCTTTTGTGTATGAAACGCAAAACTCTCAGAATCTGCTATTTGGTATTAGAATGTCTGTTGGGGTCCCTTCCGATCCCCTTTTCGGCACTTTGGCCTCCCCTCCGGCCCAATTCGGTGGCAGATAATCACCTCAGAATCAATGTTTTACGTACAATCCTCTGCGCAAAATGCGCAGAGGATTGTACGTAATCGGCTGATATTCAGCGGGTTCAGAGCCACCCGCGGGGAAGGAGCATTGCATTTGCAACCGGGTTGCGTGGAAGAGGCTGTATCTTTGCTGCAACAAAACAGCCAAAATATGGAAGAAAAGCATATCCACCCGCATGAACACGAATGCGAACACTGCCACACACATGAACATGCACATCACCATCATGAACACGAGCATGAGCATGTGCACGAGCACCATCATGAGCATGAACATGAACATGAGCATGAGCACGAACACCATCATCATCACGAGGAAGGCGGCAACCGGATGGTGAAAATCATCGTGGCGGCGGGGCTGCTGCTTGCAGCGGTCATCATCGAGAAAAAGACCGACTGGGCCACCTGGCAATACCTGCTGCTGTTCCTGGTCCCTTATCTGGTGGTCGGTTGGGACACGCTCAAGGAGGCGGCCGAAGGGCTCCTGCACGGAGAAGCCCTGAGCGAAGATTTCCTCATGAGCGTGGCCACCATCGGCGCACTTTGCATCGGCTTTCTGCCCGGGGCACAGACCCAGTTCCCCGAGGCGGTGTTTGTCATGCTCTTCTTCCAACTGGGAGAATGGTTTGAGGAAAAGGCCGAGGGCAACAGCCGCCGCAGCATCTCGCACCTGATGGACATTCGGCCCGACAGCGCCCACGTGGAACGCGGCGAAGAACTGCTGACCGTTCATCCCGAAGAGGTCGAGCCCGGCGAAGTCATCGTCATCCAGCCCGGCGAAAAAGTGCCCATGGACGGCGTTGTCCTCGAAGGCCGATCCAGCCTGGACACCGTGGCCCTCACGGGCGAAAGCGTCCCCCGGAGCATCCAGGAGGGCGACGAAATTCTCTCCGGCTGCGTGAACCAGAGCGGCGTCCTGCGCGTAAAGACCACCAAGGCTTTCGGCGAATCCACCGCCTCCAAGATTCTGGATCTGGTGGAAAACGCCGCCTCCCGCAAGTCCAGGAGCGAAAGTTTCATCACCCGCTTCGCCCGCATCTACACCCCTGTCGTCGTGGCGCTGGCCGTGCTGGTGGCCGTGGTGCCCGGCTTCATTACCGGAGAATGGGCCACCTGGATTTACCGCGGACTGCTGTTCCTGGTGGTGTCCTGCCCCTGCGCCCTGGTGATTTCCGTGCCGCTCACCTTCTTCGGCGGCCTGGGCGGTGCGTCCAGAAAGGGCATCCTCATCAAAGGGTCCAACCTCATGGACAAACTGGCCGGACTGCAGACCGTGGTCTTTGACAAGACCGGCACGCTCACCGAAGGCGTCTTTGAAGTTACCGCCGTACATCCGGAAGTAATTGACCAGAAGGAACTTCTGCACCTGGCGGCCCACGTGGAACGCCACTCCACCCATCCCATCGCCGTGGCCCTGCGGAACGCTTATCCCCAGGAGCAGGACAGTTGCACCATCGGCGATGTCGAAGAAACGGCCGGACACGGCATCATCGCCTCGGTCAACGGCAAAAAGGTGGCTGTCGGCAATGCCAAACTGATGGAAAAAGTGGGCGCCGCCTGGCGTCCCTGCCACCACGAAGGCACCCTTATCCATGTGGCCATCGACGGGGTCTATGCCGGACACATCGTCATCAGCGACCGCATCAAGGCCGATGCCGCCCCGGCCCTGGAGGCCCTCAAAGCCGTCGGCATCCGGAAGACCGTCATGCTCACCGGAGACCAGGAGAGCGTGGCCGCCGCCGTGGCCAAACAACTCCATGTGGACCAGTTCCACGCCCAACTCCTCCCGGCCGACAAGGTGTCGCAGGTGGAGCGCCTGCTGCCGGAAGGGCCGCTGGCCTTTGTGGGCGACGGCATCAACGACGCCCCCGTCCTCACCCGGGCCGATGTGGGCATCGCCATGGGCGCCCTGGGCTCCGATGCCGCCATCGAAGCCGCCGACGTGGTGCTGATGGACGACAATCCCTCCAAGATTGCCGCCGCCGTGCGCATTGCCCGCAGGACGCTGCGCATCGCCAGGGAAAACATCTGGCTGGCCGTGGGCATCAAAGTGGCCGTGCTCATCCTGGCCACGCTGGGCCTGGCCACCATGTGGATGGCCGTCTTTGCCGATGTAGGCGTCACCGTCCTCGCGGTCCTCAATGCGATGCGTACGCTCAAAGGCTAAGCCTCCACCACCGCCAGGGTGGCAACCGATATCCGTACGGAAGGTCCCAGGGCCTTCCGTACTGCGTTATAGCAGGCATATAGCGTGGCTCCGGTCGTGAACGTATCGTCCACAATAAGCACATGCCGGGCCGGGAAAGGGTGCCTTAGCCGAAACACACCCTCCGTGTTCTTCAGACGGGCCTCGGCCCTGAGACGGGTCTGGCTCCGGGTACGGCGCACACGCACCAGGGCATGGGCCCGCAGGCGGGCATGCAGGGCCTTGGCCAGCGCCGCGGCAATCACCTCGGCCTGGTTATAGCCCCGCCGCCACTTTCGCCACCAGTGCAGCGGAACGGGAATCACCGTGTCCACATCGGCAAAATGGCCGGCCTGCCCCATCACGATGCCCAGCCGGGCGGCGAAATATCGGCCCGCAGAGAGATTGTGGCCATACTTGAGCGCCTGCGGGATGCGCTTGTAGGGATTCTCGTGGTGATAGAAGAGCAGGGCGGCGGCATAGGCGTAATCCAAAGACGCCCCATCGGCCCTGGTACGTTCCAGCAGCGCATTGAACCGGTCGGCCATGGGGTTGTGTTTCCGCTCCCAGTACCAGGTGCAGGGCAGGTCGGCCGCACACCAGATGCAGAGGTGCTTCTCCTGCGCCCCCAGCCGCCGCCCGCACACCAGACACTCCCGCGGCATCATCAAATCCACCAATTCCCGTATCATGCGGCAAAAATACACATTATCCCCCAACCTCGGTGGCAAGTAATCGTCTGATTATCAACAATATACGTATAATCCTCTGCGCTTTTTGCGCAGAGGATTATACGGAAAACACTGTGTTTCAATCAGTTAGCAATCACGCACGGCGAGGCGACGGGGCGACAGGGCGGCAGAGCAAAAGCACGACGAGGCGGCGGAGCAACAGCGCAACAGCGCAACGGGACGGCCGCAGGGCGGGGCGGCTAGCAGTACATGCCGCCGTTGACGGCGATGACCTGGCCGGTGACATAGGAGGCAAGGTCGGAGGCGAGGAAGAGCGCCACGGAGGCAATCTCGTCCACGGAGGCGCCGCGGCCCAGGGGGATGAGTTTGATGAACTCGTCCTTCACGGCCTGCGGCAGCGCCTCGGTCATTTCCGAAAGGACATAACCCGGGGCGATGGCATTGGCCCGGATGCCGCGGGGGCCCATCTCCTTGGCTACGGATTTGGCCATGGCGATGAGACCGGCCTTGGAAGCGGCATAGTTCACCTGCCCGGGATTGCCCGTCTGGCCGGCGATGGAGGCCATGTTGATGATGCTTCCGCTCCTCTGCCGGGCCATCACAGGCACCACGGCATGGAGGAAGTTGAAGGCCGATTTCATATTCACGGCGATGACGGAATCCCACTGCTGCTCGCTCATGCGCATCACCAGGCCGTCCTTGGTGATACCGGCGTTGTTGACCAGGATGTCGATGCGGCCGAAATCGGCAAGCACCTGTGCCACAACCTCTTGCGTCGCCTCGAAATCGGCCGCGTTGGAGGCGTAGGCCTTGACGCGGACGCCGAAGGATTCCAATTGGGCGACGGTTTCCTCCGCCACCTCGTTGATGACCAGGTCGGTGAAGGCGATATCGGCCCCTTCAGCGGCATATCTGAGCGCAATGGCTTTGCCGATTCCGCGCGCTGCGCCCGTGATGAGCGCTACTTTTCCTTGTAAAAGTCCCATTATTTTTTCTTTTGTATTTTAGCAACGATACTGATGAGCAGCGAGCCCAGGATGCCGGAGGCCAGCGAACCCAGCAGGACGGCGATTTTACCGGCATCCCGCAGATGCTGCGTCACCTCGGGAGCGATGTCCGGCCCGGCGAAAGAAAGGGTATCCACGAAGATACTCATCGTGAAGCCGATACCGCCCAGGCAGGCCACGGCGAAGAGCATCGGCCAACTGGCCTTGGCGGGCATGGCGCCCACCCTGAAACGGATGGCCAGCCAGGAGGTCAGGGTGATGCCGATGGGCTTTCCGAGCAGCAGGCCCAGGAAAACACCCAGCCCGACGCTGCCCAGCACCGGATCGATGGCCTTGAACACATTGAAGTAGGACACGTCCGTGATCTCCACGCCGGCGTTGGCCAGGGCGAAGATGGGCATGATGGCAAAATTCACGATGGGGTTCAGTTTATGTTCCAGCCGATAGGACGGCGGAATGGTCTTCTTGGTGAGGCTGGACAGCCGGCGCAGGTGGTAACGCTCCGGGCCGTTGGGGAACGACTCTCCGCTGTGGATGGCCTCGGCCTCGTTGAGCCCTTCCCAGAGGATGCGGGCCCGGCGATGGAACTTGGCCTTGTTGTAGCGGGCTTCCATGGGGATGAACATGGCCATCACCACGCCCGTCATGGTGGCGTGGATGCCGCTGTAATAGAACAGGAACCACACGATGATGGCCGGCACCATATAGAAGCCGATGCGCTTTTCCCCGAGTTTTTTCATCAACGCCACGAAGAGGATGACCACCAGGGCGATGGCCAGCAGCGGCATGTTGATGCTGCCGCCATAGAACAGCGCCACCACCAGAATGGCGATGAGGTCGTCGGCAATGGCCAGGGCGGTGAGGAAGACCTTCAGGGAAACGGGCACTTTGTCTCCCAGGATGGACAGGATGCCCACCGCGAAGGCGATATCCGTCGCCGTGGGGATTCCCCAGCCGGAAGCCGCCTGCGTCCCGTGGTTGACGATGGTGAAGATGAGGGCGGGAACGACCACACCGCCGAAAGCGGCGATGACCGGAAGAATGGCCTTCTTGAAAGAAGACAGTTCTCCGCATACGATTTCCCGCTTGATTTCCAGACCCACCGTGAAGAAGAAAATCACCATCAGGATGTCGTTGATGAACTTCTCCATGGTCATTCCGCGGGGGAAGAACCAGTCCACCACGCCGTCCGGAGAGGCAATGTGCATGGTGAATTCGGTGTGCAGGAAACTATGGTAAACGCCTTTCGTGAAGGGCAGGTTGGCCAGAAGCATGGCCACCACCACACAGGCGAGCAGCACCACGCCGTTGGCCCAGGGCTGCTTTTTGAACTTATTCTGGGATATTTGGAAGGAGCGGACCTCCTTGGTCCACCAATGAACAGGAATCAGTGCCATAATTTATCCGAAGATGTATTTTTTCTGCTCGGTTGTGAGCGTATCAATCTTTACCCCCCAGTGGGACAGTTTGCGGAGGGCGACCTCCCGGTCGATTTCCCGGGGGACATCGTTCAGGAGTGTGGTAAGGCGGTCACGGTTCTGCACCAGGTACCGGGCGCTGAGGGCCTGGATGGCGAAGGACATGTCCATGATCTCGGCCGGATGCCCGTCTCCGGCGGCCAGGTTCACCAGGCGGCCTTCGGCGATGATGTACACCGTGCGGCCGTTCTCCAGGGTGTAGGCCTCGATGTTGTTGCGGGCTGGCCGATGGGACACGGCCATCGCCTTGAGTTTGGCCACGGCCACCTCCACGTCAAAGTGCCCGGCGTTGCAGCAAATGGCCCCGTCCTTCATCTTCAGGAAGGCCTCCGGGCCGATGACATCTTCACAGCCCGTGACCGTGATGAAGAAATCTCCCAGCGGAGCGGCTTCCAGCATGGGCATCACCTTGAAGCCATCCATCACGGCCTCCAGGGCCTTCACCGGATCCACTTCCGTCACAATCACCTCTGCACCAAGACCTTTTGCCCGCATGGCCACGCCCTTGCCGCACCAGCCGTAACCGGCCACCACCACGTTTTTGCCGGCCACGATGAGGTTGGTGGTCCGGTTGATGCCGTCCCACACGCTCTGGCCGGTGCCGTAGCGGTTGTCGAAAAGGTGCTTGCAGTCGGCATCGTTCACCAGCATCATGGGGAACCTGAGTTCCCCGGCGGCCGCCATGGCCCTCAGGCGGAGGATGCCGGTGGTGGTTTCTTCACAACCGCCGACAACGCCGGGCACCAGTTCCGGGAATTCCTTATGAAGGGTGGTTACGAGGTCTCCCCCGTCGTCGATGATGATATTGGGACCCGCCTCCAGCACACGCCGGATGTCCTCAAAATACTCATTTTCGCTGCAGCCGTGGATGGCGAAGACATTGAGCCCCTGATGCACGAGGGCGGCGGCCACGTCGTCCTGGGTGCTCAGCGGATTGGAGCCGGTGATGTACATTTCGGCCCCGCCGGCGGCCATCACCTCGCACAGGTGGGCCGTCTTGGCCTCCAGATGCACGCTCAGGGCCACCTTGAGTCCTTTGAAAGGCTGCGACTTTTCGAAATCCTTCTGAATCCCCTCCAAAAGCGGCATGTGGGCGCGGACCCAACTGAGTTTGAGTTCACCGCTTTCCCATAAGTTTATATCACGAATATGACAAGCCATAGTGCGCGGGAATCTTTAACGGTTAGCGGGCCATGGCGGCCTCTACCTCGTCGGGGGCGATGGGAAGGCGGCGGGAACCCAGGCGGCGGGCGCCGTCGGGCGTGATAAGGACGTCGTCCTCCAGGCGGATGCCGCCGAAGTCATAATAGGCCTCCAGTTTGGCGTAATTCACAAAATCGTGTCCCAGGCCCTCTCTTTTGAACTTTTCGATGAGGGCGGGGATGAAGTAGATGCCGGGTTCGTCCGTAATCACATGGCCGGGCTGCAGGCGGCGCGCCATGCGCAGGGAGCGCAGGCCCAGCTGCCGGGCGCGGGTCTGGTCGGGGTCGTAGCCCACCAGGTTCTCTCCCAGGTCTTCCATGTCGTGCACATCCAGGCCCATGTTGTGGCCCAGGCCGTGGGGCTGGAAAAGGCCGGCAATGCCTGCGGCCACCATCTCGTCCAGGTTTCCCTTCACCAGACCCAGGCCGCTGAGGCATTCCAGCATTTTGCGGGCCGTGGCCAGATGGACTTCCCGGTAGGTGATGCCCGGCTTGGCCAACTGGAACGCCAGTTCGTTGCACTCGTACACAATCTGGTAAATTTCCCGCTGCTTCTGCGTGAATTTTCCGGAAGTGGGATAGGTACGGGTGAAGTCGCTGGCATAGTGCTCGTTGCTCTCAACGCCGGCGTCGATCACCATCAGTTTGCCCGCTTCGATAATGGCGGCGTGTCCGTGGTTGTGCAGGGTTTCGCCGTGCTGGGTGAGGATGGTGGGGAAGGAGACGCCCCAGCCTTTGGCAAGGGCCATGCCTTCCATTTTACCCACAATCTCCTGCTCCACAACTCCGGGGACAATGGCATCCCGGCCGATGGAATGCATCTCGAAGCCCAGGTCGCAGGCACGGTCAAGCGCCTCAATCTCAATATCTTCCTTGATCAGGCGCAGGGAAATGACGGCCTTTGTAAGCGACTCCGACACATTGCTTTTGACATCCTTGACGCCCAGCAGTTCCATCAGTTTGAGGGTGTTGAAATAGCGGGACGGGGGCAGGAAATGGATGGAGCGGCCGCTTTTCTGTGCCAGCGAAACGGCCTGGCCCAGAGCCGCGTAAGGGGCCGTATGGGCAATGCCCACGGCGTCGGCCTTGGAGCGGACCGACGGCTGGGGGCCCATCCAGATGATGTCGTCAATTTCCACATCGTCGGCAAAAAGGGTTTCGGCTCCGGAGTCGATGTCCAGGATGGCGGCCATCAGAGGCTCGTCCAACCCCATGAAATACAGCCAGGAACTGTCCTGACGCCATTTATAGCAATTGTCTTTATACTGGGCCGGGGCATCGGCATTGCCCACGAAAAGGACGAGTCCGGACTGCCCGGCTTCCCGCATTTTCCCAAGGAGCGCAGCCCGGCGGCGCATATACACTTCTTTTGCGAACATATTATGGTATGGCTTTTGTTTCCTCAAAGATAAACATTATTTTTGAAGCATGGAAACATTCATCGCCATTCTGGCCATTATCCTGGGAATCGTGGGCATCATCGGAAGCGTGGCGCCCGCCCTTCCGGGGCCTCCGCTGAGTTGGGTGGGGCTGCTCGTCCTTTATATCTGGGGCTCCGGGACCAACGGGTCCGGAGAGTCCATGGGCACCACCTTCCTGCTGGTGTGGCTGGCCGTCGTGATTGTCGTGAGCGTGCTGGATTACATCGTCCCGGCCTGGTTCACCAAAATCACGGGCGGGAGCAAGTACGGCAGCCTGGGAGCCATGATCGGCCTTTTTGCGGGACTCATCGTTCCCCCGGTGGGCATGATCCTGGGGTCGCTGTTGGGCGCGCTCATCGGAGAGTTGGTGTTTGCCCAGATGCCGCCTGCCAAATCGTTGAAATCGGCCCTGGGAGCTTTCCTGGGCTTTATGTTCGGCACCGGCCTCAAACTCATCTGCAGCGCCGTCATGCTGTTTTACATTGTCATTTACGCTTTTTAGCCCACTTTTTCAGCGCAACAAACGCGGCACCGAATTGAAGCGATAATCACTCCCACTCAATGGTTGCCGGGGGTTTGGACGAGATGTCGTAGACCACGCGGTTTACGCCTTTGACTTTGCGGATGATCTCATTGGAGACATCCCTCAGGAAATCGTACGGGAAGGGGAACCAGTCGGCCGTCATGGCGTCGGTGGACACCACGGCGCGGAGGGCGACGGGATTCTCATAGGTGCGCTCGTCCCCCATCACGCCCACGCTCTTGACGGGCAGCAGGATCACCCCGGCCTGCCAGATGGCGTCGTAGAGGTTGGTGGCCATTACGCTGGGGTCGGAGGCCGAAGGAAAGCCCATGCCC
>Ga0247608_10000285_pt1 | contig 88562 bp, 68 predicted proteins | sample 176DNAGHGlowgp2_FD_193490 | JGI IMG/M metagenome (GOLD analysis project Ga0247608, IMG submission 193490) | Sheep rumen microbial communities from Palmerston North, Manawatu-Wanganui, New Zealand - 1766 DNA GHGlow gp2 | ecosystem: Host-associated > Mammals > Digestive system > Stomach > Rumen ... | reverse complement strand
AAGGCGTTCCGCCTTGAACTGAACGGAAAGAACATGCGTAACCCTGGTTAATGTAAAAACTTACCGTTTGGAGCGGACAGCCTTACCGCTATCGCGGATTGGCTGTTCCGTTCAAGCGGAATACGCACAAAGTTAAGATATTGATCAAATACAACATTTATGAATAAAGATTTCAAATTATATAACAGACTATCGATCCTAATTATCTGATTAAATTATACAGATAAGTAAAAAAAAGGATTCTTTGTGAGGAATATGCGTTTTAACTTAATAAACAGGGTTAATCAGCTATAAACTGGTTAATCCTGTTTTCTCTTTGAAGTGCTATTGACACTTCTCTCTTGCTTTCTTCTCATATGATATTTTTGCAAAAATATCATATATAAAGGTTATATGAATAGTATCACAGATTTACATGAACTAGAAGACGATAAACATTTCTATGACCTCTACCGAGATTGAAGGTCAAACAAAAACAATTTATCTTGAATCTAATTTGGAAAACTCAATCGTAATGTGTATTGATTCTCTTCTATTTGAATTCTTTTGTGTACCTATCCTTGATTTATTACAAAATCTAAAGCAATTCTTCCATAATCTTACATATTTTACCATAATTTCTATTTGCTTTCATAATTCTCCATAATTCTCCATGATTCTCCATGATTGCACCGTATAAGTAATCCACGTGAACTTATCGCAAATAGCTTTCTGTGCATAAAATCCTCATCTTTCTCTTCCCGTTAGGCCCAATCCGAGTATTGTTCTAATACACTAACTTACTTGATAATCTAGGTTCTGATCTTTCTGGATAGGCTATTTTCAACGTTCCTTTGTAGTGCTCATAATTGAGTTAAACTTTCTGCATGAATTTCAGATTATTTGATCTCAACGTTGTTATCACAATCCGATTGTGTTCTTAAAAGCTACAGGTAGTCTCATCAATGAATTTATCGAGATCACTTTTTGTAGTAATCTTGTAATTCTTCTCATCATTTTCAACCATGACTATATCCATGCCTGCAAGCAATGCAGGCTCAGAAGATCCATTTATGCTCTTAATCTTATCCGGAAGTAAAGATAAATTAGCCTGATAATATTTATTAACATCAAACAGTTCAGGAGTATGTCCAGCAAATATCCTTCCCCTGTCTAGTAATCCCGTAATATTTTTACCATTCTCACTCATATAAAGAGTATTCTTCATTGGTTCTGCAGGCATGACACCATCATGACCATCATACGCTTCTAATAAGCTCGTGATTAAAGAGGCGGATATGTTTGGTCTGGCTGCATCATGTATCATAACCAAATCTTCAAATGAATCGCCTTCCTTCTGTCGAGAAACTATTACTTTCAACGCATTGTATACAGAAAGCTGCCTGTTCTCTCCTGGATTGGCAAATCCAATGAACTTATCTGTTAAAATCCCGCATTTGAGCATCTCGTCATTGATGAAACCACGCCACTCATCAGAAGCGCCTATAAGAATACTATCAATTTCCGGATGATCTGCAAACACTCTCAATGAATAAGTTATGATAGCTTGCCCCTTTACTTCAATATACTGTTTCGGTATATCTGTCCCAATTCGGGAACCGATTCCTCCAGAAAGTACGACTGCCGTAACTTTACTTTGCTTCATAAAAACCCCTTGTTAATCTATTGCATTACAACCATCTCTTTAATATACTCTTCAGACTTATCTCTCATTATATGTAACCCCTTTTCAAGCCTATCTAAAGAAAATCTATGCGTTATAAACATCTGTGGATCTATCTTCCCATTGCTCAATCTATCAAGAACATAATGCCAATCATCATCTTCTTCATGTGTGAATGATGAATTCCATGTTCCAAAAACCGTAAGCTGATTCCTTAATATCTTCCAGTAAATTCTCTTATCGAGTGTCATATCCGAATATGGATTTCCTATCAGCATTACTTTTGCGTCTGAAGCCGTAAGATCAATCAGCTGTGCCACAGTTTCTGATCTTCCCACACACTCAAATGCGAAATCAACTCCATTACCGTTAGTTTTCTCATTTATCCACGATATGACATCATTTGCTTTGCTGTCACAGTAATTCTCATCAGTAATTCCAAGTCTAATGGCCGTATTATACTGAGAAGCCTTATTACCTATCACCAGCAGATTCTTAATACCGGCTTCAAGCAAAAACATAGTAAGCATAAGTCCTATCGTTCCAAGCCCATATACAAGAACCGTACTGTTCTCATTTTTGGCTTTTTCAATAACATCACAATCCATACATCTTCGCATTGCATGAACTGCCACAGACATAGGTTCCAACATCGCTGCCTGCTCAAATGAAACTCCGTCAGGCAATTCAATCAGATTCCATGCAGGAACAGCAACGTATTCTGCAAAGGCACCATCTATCCTTGAGCCGAGATAATTGTAATGCTTGCACATCTCATACTGCTTGTTCACGCAGGAAATGCAACTTTTGCATGGAATAAGCGGAAATATTCCCACACGTTTGTTTATCCACTTAATGTCAACATCATCTCCTGTCTCAACTACTTCTCCTGCGAATTCATGTCCAGGGATTAGAGGCATATTATGAGCTCCGTCACGATATATGCGCGGAGCATCAGATCCACAGATGCCTGCCGCTCTCACCCTGACAAGAACCTCTCCTGCCTGTATCTGAGGTTTCTCAATATCTTCAAATCTGATATCGTCGATATCATACAAGGTCCAAGCTTTCATACTGCTCTCCCAACAAATCTTTCAAATAATCCTCTACATTTAGGTATTCAACTTCACCATCTGTAGTTTTTTCGCCACGATATATAACTGCTTTTCTTTTTATTCTACCAAATCTAAATTCAGTAGCGTTGCATTTTTCAACATTTATTAAATTTGCATACTGTTGCGGTACCGCTTTTGTACTATGCTTTATCTCAAATATCTCGCATGAGATTTCCTTCGGATCAACCACAACCATATCAAATTCACCGACAGCAAACTGCAGGCAAAAAACTTCTTTCTCGGGATAAGCCATCTTCGTTTCTAGTAATACGATATCTTCCATCATTCTCCCGCGTATCTCATCCAGAATCCTTTCAAGAATCCTTGATCTGTCAACAGCAGAAATATTCTGAAGTTCTTTATCTAAGAGCAATTGTCTGACTAGTGCCTCTGCCTGAGCGTACCTCATTCCCGGCTGAGCAATAACAGTCTTATATATCTTACTATCCTTAACCGGTATTGATTCTATTGGGATATCTACCGTCAAATCCAATAAATCCAAATACTCTTTTATCTCAGATCGATGAGCATCCGTTATCTCAATGCTCTGCTCATTCTTATTCAATATGTCGAGCGCCCTACGTAATCCCAAAGTAAAAGCTTCTGTATCTATATGATCCAAAATATCTGTAGGCTTCTCCCTGTCTTTGCGAAGATTACGTTTCGAAATACCCAGATCATGCGATTCGAAATCACGTGTTAGAACATCTATGGTAAATCTATGATTTATGTCTTCTATGACTCTGTTAATAACACTTGTCAATTCATTTTTTTCAAACAGTTCAAACAGATGTCTGAAGTGTCCACCGTCATGATAAAACTGCAGCGAATGCTGTATATTCCTGGCAATTGCGCTATCAATATATTCATCAGTACTCTTTTTTGACTTAAATGTAGCTACCTCATTGTAATGAAGCCCACCTAAGCTCATAGTTCCGCCAAAACGTATATATTCATCAATACCGACTAAGCCAAGCACGTTTTCAAATTCGCCATAAGGGATCCATGTAGTATGTAGCATTATGCAACGGTCATACAATTCTTCACTGCTAGAAAAGAGAAATCCAAGCGAATCGGTTCCTGATAAAACTATCTTCATTCCTGATGCAGCATAAATATCAGAAAAAAGAGCGGCCCCTTCAATAAAATCTTCAGCCAGCGTGACTTCATCAACAAAAACATATTTATACCCATGTTCCAATAACCAACTAAAATCCGAATTAATATCCCCAAGTGATACTCCTGCTCTGACCTGAATAAATGCAGTTCGAACAAATTCGCTATGAGATAATTCCGCTATAGTTTGTTTTATCAATGTTGTCTTGCCCGTTCTTCTTAGCCCATATAATATAAATACCTTTTCTTCTCTGTCAAGTTCAAGAAAATTCTTAATTGTGCGAAAACAACCTCTTTTTTTCATCTTTTCAGTTGTCGAAACGAATTGCTTCAATTTATCGCCCACAAACACGCTGGTTCTAAAAGCTTTGTCACTTAAAGAATACTCTCCCATACGCATCATGTCTTCTTCAACACTGCTCGCTTCTAATTCCTTGAGCTCCTCTTCGTATAATTTTCTCCTAGTCACACCTTCACGAATATCTGCCTCATCTGCTCCTTTGATGTAGCGACTTTTTTTCAGCCCATCTTCATACCACTGCAAATACATCCGCTTTACCCCCCGGATTGTTTTGTACGTGATATTGCCTTTTGGCAGAAGCTCAATCTGTTTTTTTATGTATGAGATATAATCATCAGTATTTTTCATGTACATTTCCTCTTTATGATCAGTATAGCGCAAAGCAACCCCATAATCAATGTCGCAGGGTTGCTTTTGGGGCTGCTTTGTGTTTCTGTTCTACTATAGATCATAATTTGCTATCATAACCGGTTTTCCAGCCCTTACAAACTGAATCACAAAAGGTGATGGACTGCCATAATATGCATCATATAAATCTATGCTTTCCAGTTTCAATTCATTATAATCAACATGTCTAAAATCCGCAAAGAACTCCATACAATCTTTTTCAATCTCAGGTGGATATACACAGCTGTCAACATCCAATGCTTCCGTATTTCTTCTAAGTAATTCCAAACGTTCATCAACCGCTTTTTTCAGCTTGTTGGCATCATGTTCAAACAACTCATTTTCTCCCAAGCAGTACAGGATTTTCTTTTTTGTCAACGATTCGCGAATATCTGTATCTTTTGTCGGACCATTGGTCTTAATACCATAGATATCACTTCTAACATCGATTTTGTCACACCATCTCTTTTCTGTCTCTTCGCCGGCAAATTCCGTCAGTTTCTTTACATACATTTCTTTCATGTTCTCTGATTGAATCCAGATTTTATCAGCCAAGATCACTCCGGGTGCTGTAACATAGTGCTTCATGTTATAAATATCATTAACATCATCAGAATCAAATTCATCTACCTTAGGTGCCAAATATATGAGTTGTCTCGTTATCAGTCGCATTTTTGATGCGTAGTATTCACTAGATAATGTAAGGCATGGATTCTGTTCATCATAGGGATTGTGAAAGAATATGATATCCGGTGTCAAAGCATTAAGATTGACTTCATTTAATTCTTCTTCAGATCTATCATCATCTAAGATATTTCCGTATATATCCTTAAAATATGTGGGTACAAAAGTGGTATATACCAGATTATTATGATCAGACAAGACAAGCTTATATAAAGGTTCAATATCGATAAACCTTGATTTATTATCTATAACAAATACTATTATCTGCTTATCAATTATCTGACTTGTTATCTCACTTTCAACTGAATTGAGAGTTTCATTTAGTTTTGCCAGGCATTCCTTGTCATCAAGCGAATTGTATAAGCCAAACAAAGCCTCACAATATAATTCCAGCTTAGCAACAATATTGGTAACCTCTCTCCTGTCAGCTCCCATTATCTGTTCAAGGTATGACCCATAATCTACCGCCGACTGCTGACAGTCAGTAAGTATATTAAGCACACTGTCATCAAATTGCCCAGCATTTAACAGATTTTCAATCTCCCGATGAGTGGCTTTGATCGCTTCAAGCCATTCACTTGTAATAACCTTTACTCCCGTACTGAAATCAGCTTCTGGGCGTATCAGCATATCTTTATTGAATGTAAACTCGGGAAGCCTAAAATCAGCAACAGCCTGAAGGTTTGCTTTCTGTCCTTCAAAATACGGATATCCATGACCACTCCAGATTTTATGAATCTTAAGATAATCACCGTATCTGTCTTGAAGAACCTTAGCATAACATGCCGGTACCGGAATTGTCGTGTTCTCAAATGGGAGCCTTATAATATGTTCATAATACTTTTTAGGAAGACCTTTTGCGCCTTTAATTCCCCAAGGAAAAAGTTGTACCAGATTATCAGCTTCGCTTTCAGGTGTTTCTCCCAATCTGGTTTCAATCAGTTTATATAGTGAAACGCCAAGACTCCTAGAATCTGAATTACGATCAAATCTCACTCCATATTTGCTTTCTATCTCAGATAAATTTACATCTAGTGTTTTCTTATCCAGTTCATCCTTAATAATGCTGTCTGCAACTGCCAACAGATACTTAACACTATCACAGCGTTCCTTTTCTTTGTAAGGATCTCTATAAATGTAGTCCTGAACAAATATATCTATTGCACTTATATAGGGGAAATTATGGTATTTATCGAGATGTTCTTTAGAATAATTGATATGCTTGCTGTTGCACACACGTGCCAAAAAGAGCCAGTGATCTTCCTGTCTCTCGTAATCATGGATGACATATTCCGATGGCAATTCCATGTCTGCGACTTCACGAAATCGTCTGTAATCCTCGCGTTTCATGCAGATATCCAAGTCATCATCCCACGGTACAAAACCGCCATGTCGAACAACTCCGATAAGCGTTCCCCAATCTGCAAAATACTCTATTTCGTATTTACTGCAGATACGGTCAATCTCAGCAAGAATCATGAGTGAAGCCGTCCAAGCCTGTTTTATTGCTGTCGGAACATAAAACCCACACCTGACTTCATCCTTATATAATTCACAGTCTAACTGGTAATCCAACATCAACTATTGCCTTTTTCTTCATCCCAACATGTAGGTTTGAAATTATTAGTCAAAGTAAGATATCTCATTTCCGAACACATTACTTCAAAAAGCTTTTATCTGCATAAACAACTGAATACTTATCCCTATGGACATCAAAATAATATGTAAGTAATCTCTCTGAAATAAATCCTGGATAACGATTCTGATAGCTATCATCGATCGTACCGATCTCCTCACTGAGACGTAGTAACATAGGAAACAACCACTCACAATATCCATCAATGACAGATTTTTTAGCTATGATCATGTTGCATGGTGAGTATATGTTGTTATTTTCGAAATACGTTTTTGCACTCTCTACCTCATCAGGATGAATATTAGCCATAATCTCAAACAACTTATCCCAGATAAACCCAAGATGTCTGCTCTTATAATTCTTTTCCAATGATGGCATAACACAAAGAGGTACTGGCAGAATAGCATCTACATCTTGACTTTTCATGGTTGTATGCCAATTATCTGGTAATATAAATCTTCTCCGCCAATGCTCCAAACCTACAATATCCTGATTTGAATGTTTCCAAATCCAGTATAATGCTGTTAATTCGCAAAATTGTTTATTCTTTCCAGAAATGGTTTCATTGCCATTCAATGAGATATCATCAAAGTAGTTCGCCTCAGGAAGTCTGTCATCATTAATCGCACATCCGACTTGAATAATTAGTTCATACACTTCAAGATTAACCGGTTTTTGAAAATCTGAATCCTTGGCGTGTTTCGCAATATAAACGCACTTAAGGTCGTGATCTAATCCTTCAATGCTGGAATGATTTGTTGAATCAATACTCAATTCAGAAATCTTGATATATTTCCTCTTTTGTTCGTTAAATCTCTTCTTAATATATTTGTTTCTTAATTCTGTATCCAGCGCATGCGTTACAGGAATAATATCAATAAAGCCCAATTTCCCTAAAACTTGCGTTATTCGATCGTGACTATCTCCATGAGTTGCAATATATACTTTTGCATTAGTATCTAATGCTTCATTTTTTACCAGATTTTTTAAATCATAAACGCAAATACCCTCTATATCTTCTGGATTAATCTGATCGTCATCAAATAAGAACCCCAGAATTATGTCCTGTGGTTCTAACATTCTCATATATTCAAATAATGTATACCCCCGCGAATGGGCTCCAAATATATAATAATTCATAATTGCTCTCTTTGAATAATTAGATCCTTTAGTTTGTTATAATCACATGTATCTATATCTTTATATTTCGAAGCCAATGTACCCTTAATACTATTTACGGCTTTCTCATCCGCTATTGAAATAAAAATCTTCGAACCATCCTCAATGTTCAACGGAGAAACTATTGTATGATTTTCAAATACTTCCCCTTCTCTTTTACTATCTATTAAGCCTTTAACGTATACCCCGTTATAATCTAGGTACTTATACATCTCTTTTCCATGGAATCCGCATCCCCAAAGATATAACCCTTCTGAATCAGAGCAATTTAGCGAATTCAACAATTCTTCTTTTACTATCAAATCGCCCGAAACAATCATTCGATATATATCTGCCGCGCTTGAATCGTTGCAATGCTTATCAAATACAATATTACTCTTTCTTCTGTCAGCAGTATATAATCCTTTACAAAAATCAATCAGTTCCGGTGATTTATCAAACATATTTCTAGTGGATGCGGGGTCAAAAGAATAATCATCTATATTTAACTCGAATGAGGGAATACTCAATTTCTCAGGGAACTGGCCAACCTTCCCCGAAAAAAGATATACTATTCGATTATACTCATTATAATGCTTTATAGTGTTATTGATTAATTCATTATTAGAAATAATGAATTCCTTTTCCATCGGATCCTTAACCGTCCTAAAGAAAAGAGTTGGTTCATTGATTGAACGCAAAAACCTTTTAATTCGTCTAAGATACTTTTCATGTATTATGTCATATTCTTTATAAAAATCATCAGTAACATCATGTATATATTCAAAGTCATATTTTAAATCATTGAATCTTTTGGGATTTTGGGGATTTACTTGAAGATTCCGAATGTTCAAAAAATCATCAAACTCAGTATCTATCATTTTTATAACAGATTCATAATTTGAAAAATACCAATCAAATGGACCAGAAAAACTCCTTAACCCTAATTTAGCCATTGATCCCGCAGTTCCACAAAACCAGCCCAAAGATATACAATTTTCAAACTCTATTTTCTGAAGATCGTTAAACATATATATATGTTTGGATATCCCTTCTATAGTCAATTATCTGATTTCTTATTTCATTGGAATACTTTTCATTGGCAATAACAATCCTGGTATTTATCGATAAATTGGGGATTTCATCGGGCGATATCACTTTAACTCCCTCAATTTCTTCCCCCCAAAGGTTATGATTATTATCCATAAAAGCATTAACTACATATCTATTACTACTTAATTCAATGAATGCCTCTTTGCCATACAGACCACATCCAAAGATTACAATTGGATTCCCTTTACCTAGAAAATCAATCAATAATGTCTTTTTTCTCTTTCTATTTGCCAAATATTCTTCAGTTGATGACAGCAAAGCATTATAGCCGTCGCGCATACTATATGGAAGATTCGCATTATTCAGAAGTTTTTTTTCTTCACCTGTTAATAACGCCCTCCTAAACCATTCACAAATATCTATAGTTTCTTCTTCCACAAAAACTTCATCTGAGCTATCCATGCAAGCTCTTACATATGATCTTGCCATTCTAGCAAATATCATTCGTTTGATAATATCATCATCAAGCTCCTTTGTTTCTTCCATTATTCTTCCATATTCCTGTCTAATATACTTAAGCGTTTTATTGGATTTGGAAGAAGCCCCCTCTCTATCTATACAGTAATAATACAATTTGTTTTTTATATAAATTATTCTTTTTGCACTCACTGATACTTGATGTAAAAAACCAATGTCCTGAAATGCTGCACCAGGAGTGTTCGAAAGACTGATAGCATTTTCTTTTAAAAAACTCTTCTTATAAATCCCGTTCCATAAATACCAATCATCTATTACGTTTCTAGGATAGTCTCTTGGGCAAAATGGTTTATTATATAAAGATTCATTCGTACTTATAATACGTTCTATATATCTTCTTTCTCCGCACTTGTCGTTGAAATAAGCATAATAATCACATTTTATATAATCGACATCCCATCTTTTTGCTGCTTTATAGAGAGTCCCATACATATCAAGCGAAACAAAATCATCCGTTTCAAGTATTGCAACATACTCTCCCTGAGCCATTTCTATCCCCAAATTCACTTGATATCCATAGCTCTTCACTTCACTTTGATATGTTCTTATCCTGTTGTCTTCTACAGATGCCTTTCTAATGATATCCCAGGTCCCATCAGTAGAACCAGCATCAATACATATTATTTCAATATCCTTTAAAGATTGATTACATACGCTATTTAATGCTTCTTCTATATAGTCTCGAACATTTAGCGATGGCATTATTACCGATAATATTATTGACATTTTTCTCCCACAGATCAGTTATTATATTCCTTGTCTTTTTTCAAAAGATAGTAATTCTCAATAATCTCATTAATTTCCTCAGTCGAAAAGTTATTATTTTGGAACCATTCTCGATCAAAGCATAATTTCAATCCATTACATGGATACTGTCTAATCCAAATGGGTAAATTCAGTGCTAAAGCTACGGCCATTCTATGTCGCCCATTTATTAGTTCTTCCTTATTGTCTATGGGGATGAAGTACTCTCTCTTAAAACCATTTTGTTTCATTGATTTGACAAGATTTACGAATGACTCGTCAAAAGCTTTCCAACCTTTTTTCATTGAATACTCTGTAAAATAGGCATGTATCATATCATCTGTCGGTTCTTTTCCATCATTTTGAACCATCATAAGCTTTCGATACATTTCTCGATGTTGTGAAACATCTCTATTAAGCAGAATATCCTTTGCATACATATATCTAACGACAATATCCAACATGTTATCTTTTAAATAATTTGTCGGTATGTTTTCAATTGCCTCCAAGCTCTCTTTTTGAATTCTTATCGGATCATATTTAGCCGCAATATTACCTTTGATCAAACAATCTGTTTTCCAAACTATCTTATTCCCATCAACTCCCATTCCACATAAATCATTGATCATAGATTGCGCTATGATTTCCTTCTCTGCTGTCAAAATAATATAATCATATTCAACTTCAACAATGCTCTCAGGTGGATTAACTGGGAGATTCAGTATTCTGCACCACTCATATTGTTTGTCAACCCAATTTACTATTGTACAATAATCAGTAGAAATAATCTGTCGATAGAAATCATATCCTTCTTCTGACGCACCATATAATACTATTCTAGAATTCTTATTAATTTCATAAAATGGAAATATAAAACGCATCAGACATACTCCGGTTCTTCAAAAAATATCTTATTTCTAGGGATTCCAAGTTCAATTAATGATTGAATTATACTTTCCGCAGTTCTTCTATCTGAAACAGCAACCACAAGAAGGTCAAAATCTATTTGTGTGATCACGTTCGGAGATTGTACCGGGAAGCCTATTCTATCAAAATCTTTATCAACCCAACATGCGATCTTAATATTCTTTCTTCGCATCGCTTGTACAAAATAGTCCATACCAACATTTCCTGCCCCATAAAGAGCAATATTGATTCTTTCATCATTTAATTTGTACGGTAAAAAGTATGTATTATTTTCACTAAAAGCTGCATTTTTCATCTTATCGAATTTATAAAGCAACCACTCGTCAAGGCTGTATCTACATATGGCATACAACTTTTTATATCCTTTCTCTATAAGAGAAATGCCATCACTATCCATGCCAAATAGATCATTACAAATATCACGTATGGCAGTGTATAATTCTCGATATCCTTCATGAGTTTTCATAAAAGATAATCTTGTAGTAAATTCCTTCTCACATAGATACAAAAAGGTTTCATATTTCTTTTCATAAATGCCCATTTCAATTAGATACTTTTGTATATCTCTTATAGCTTCAACAATTGCAGTAGGGTCTTTATCCTCATTTGATACATTACTATTAGGATTATTATATCGATAATGCAGTAGAACCCGCTTGACGATCCGAATACTATTAGCACTCAACAATGCATTAGCAACAAATGACGTTGAATAAGCTGCTCTACGTTCCATAAATCTAAGTTTTTTCTTTTCAATAAATTCTTTCAAAAACAGCTTATTCCATACAGAGTTATTAACTGACATAAACGGATTAATTATACTTAGTTCCTGATTTGTAATAAGCCATTGAGCTTTTCTTATTTGACCCGTTTGATAATCAAACGCGTCGGCATCAAATATGACTATCTCACATTTTTCCTCTTCTGCAACCGAAACAGCCTCTTCCAAAAGGTTGTTTTCAAATCTGTCATCAGCATCTAAAAAAATTATATATTTTCCTTTCGCTTCAGCCATACCTCTGTTACGTGCAGCACCGCCACCGCGATTGTCTTGATGAATGACCTTAATACGGTTATCTTTTGTAGCAAATCGGTCTAATATGTAACCACTATCATCTGTGGATCCATCATCTACACAGATTATTTCTAAATCATTGTATGATTGATTTAATACATCATATACAGAATCATATATAAACTCTGAAGCATTATAAACAGGCATAACAACTGAAACAACTGGCGTAATCATACTATTATCATTCTCCTTACAAATTTAATTATAGGATAGTTAATTCAGATCGAATCCTTTCGAAAAGAGACTTTTTTAATTCAAAATCATCAACAATCGAATCATCATTTGTTCTATATAATTCTATCTTTCCATTAGAATAAACAAGAAGTTTATATCCATCATCAAATATAAAGCCTTCAAATGCCTCTCCATTATATCCAACTGACAGCACTTTATATAATTCTTTAAACTGCTGATTATAAATCTCAGAACGACCAATCTTTATATATTCCTTCTTTTTTTGCTTGTATTCTAAATCTGTCATAACCGAAAGCATAATATCATTTAACTCCGTCAATGATATCAATTCGTCGCTTATTTTACTTTTAACATTATGAGATTTAATAATTAGCGGAATCTGTATCCATTCCTCAGAAGCAGTCAATTGCAAAGGTTTTATGTCACTTAGTCTCGTCCCGTTTTCAAGAACAATGTTCCCATGATCTGCGAATATAATTATGTTACAAGGGATCACATCAATAAAAGGTGCCAAGGTGTCATCCAAGTATTGCAGTGCATCTTTATGCTGTTTTTTATAATCCGTCTGAAGTTCCCCCTTGTTCTGAGGCAAATAGTCAAAAAGCATTGCGGATCCGTTTGATATTATTTTATCTGTCGTATAAGGGTTCGCAAAAGAGAAATGACTTTCATACAACTCATGTAAATAGAAGATTCCATTATCAGCCATGGTAACATCTAAAACAAAATCCCATAGCTTCTCAGTTATAGTCTGAGAATGCCCTGTATACTTAATAGAATCATCATAAATATAGTGAAACCCATCTCCATATATCGAAATAAATCTTCCTTCATCAAGAGCTTTTCTAATAAACCTGCAATCTGAAGCAACAACTTCATTTTTAAGATAGTACTCTGTTTTTTGATCTGAATTTTCAGAAAAAACTGGTATAAGGCTTTCATATGTCATAGTAGAAAAAGAATAAGCATTACTATACACATTAGCTGATTCTCTTAAGGAACAATATGTCTTCTCCATTCCGCCACACATGAAATCACACCTACGCATCCCATCAAGGCAGAGCATCAATATATTGTTTTGGGAGGATGTTTTTACTGCCTCCAACTCTGCACAATATAAATCATCAATAGTTTGCGCTATCTCTTTATCGATATCTGTCCGAGTGATATCGTATATACGTCGCGCGACTTTACCTGCCAATCTAAAATCCTTAATGGAAACATATTCCTTAAGAAGTCTGCTCATAGTATATGGTGTCTCTTTCTTTCGCAGATCTCGTAATCTAGAGTTAATTGTCGCATATTTCTGATAAGCCCCTTCAATAAAATAGTCTTTTTCCAAGAAAACATCATATTTTTCTAGGGCATCATAAATATCCAAGATATCTATATTTAAATAGTTATTACATAGATGCTTTTTTATACTTTCTTTATGAATGAATGAAGAAATTATAATTCCATCAAGATTATTCTTTTCAATGTCAGAATCTTTTATTATTCTAAATTCACTATCTGATATAGACTTACCATTGTCGATTATGCATATAATATCCCTTAATTCAGCTATATAATCTGCCATAAGCATTTGTGTATGATGACCATAACAATATAATGCCACTCTTTTATGATTCCTCATAAAATCATGTATTATTTCCTTTATATAAATATTTACATTACAATACTCATCAAAGGATTTTATCCCTATCTTACTACACAAATAATTATATTGATTTTTTAATTGAACATTTGTCGCAGATACTTCATTCATAAGCGTCTCTTCCATTATAGAATCACTAATCCACAAGAAATCCTAGGATTGGATAATTCTCCAATACTTATTCTTCTACAAATAACTATGTAACGAATTAAACTATTACTCAATCAAGACCTCATTTATTATATTCTCGATTTTACAAATATACTGTGGCAAATCATATTCCGTAATTACCTCTTCGCAATACTTTCTTATGGTTTTAATATCAAATTTTGAATAATTAAGAATTTCTTCTACAGCTTCATCATCAGTGTGAAAAACAGCACCAACGGGTTTATTTTGGCAAAGCATCCTGCTGCCACCCACCACTGATGAGACATAAGGTACTCCCAAAGCAACACTTTCCAACAATGACATAGGAAATCCTTCTGAATAAGAAGTCATAAGAGTTAATCTGGCCTGACGAATAATCGGAAAAGGATTATCATGGTATCCCAAAAAATGCACATGATCGAAAAGATCTCTTTTACTAATTTCTCTATATATTTCTTCTTCTAAATCTCCATATCCAAGATAGTATAAGTTAGCATCTTCACATGATTTCAAAACCCTTTCAAATATTGTTAATGCACGAAGTGGATTTTTTCTAGTTTCTAATCTGCCAACAACTATAATAGCATACCCCTCAAGTGCCACATCTGTATTGATTTCTGCCATTCTTTTAATTCTTTCAACATCAATTCCGTTTGGCAAGAGTTCCGTTTTATTCTTAAACTCGGGGAAAATATCTTCAATAGATTGTTTTGTTATATCACTAATAGGTATTATCCTATTTACGCTCTTAAAAGCTTTTCTCTGTAGTTCACATTCTTCACTCATATCCTTAATCTGATTTGGATATTTATTTATCAAATCATATACATCACTATGTATCCATGCAATGCTTTTTTTATTCTTTGGCAATAAGAAACTTGGTCTCAAATAATTAAATGATACATAGATATCATAATCTTGAGGTATGTAATCTTTGATTACCTTCTCCCATTCATGATAAACAAAATACATTCGCTCCTTTCTATCTGGTGCATCTGCATCCGTGTAATAGGGATACACCCTAATGCTTTTATGTATAGGCTCACTTTTAATACTCGCATGTATTATCTCCATTACACCAATTTGATATCTACCAGTATCATCTAAGGCATTCATGATTGTAGTCAGTAACGCTTCAGCGCCTCCCCCCATTGAAAAGCAAGTTATTATAAAGAAAATCTTGGTTTTATTTTTCACATTAACCTCTCACAAAAATTTATTTCTACTACACATATAATATCCACGTCTGTATTTGCCATACAATAATGCATAGTTATAAAGAAGAATACATATAATACAAATCATTATTCAGTTCCATTAACCATACATATGACAAATCAATATTATTATAATCATTTAGTTGATCAATAACTGACTGATAATTGTTCGTCATCGCGATAATAACATTCCACCTTCCCTTCTTCAATATGTCTGGCGTAGAAATAACAATCCCACCTATTTCTCTGCCATTTATTTCAGAATTATTATCAACGATAGATATATCTGATATACCATTTGTTCGCAAACAATGCAAAAGTCGAACGCCCCAATACCCCGCTCCAAAAATACATATGTTTTCAACTAGTCCATCAAATAAATCCATAAGATGATCTTTAAATTCATTTTCACAACAAATATGATCGAAAAAAGTACTAATAAATCTTTGTTCAATCATTGCAAGATACTTCTCTTGCTCAGGACAATAATGAATATACTTCAATGAAATATCTCTTACCTCATGGGCAACATCTAATGCTTTTTTTGTTGTTAACCCCCCTTGTCTAAAATTCGCTAATATACTATCAATATTTCTAAAAATGACACCTTTTGTATAAAATCTAAGAATGAGTTCATAATCTGCAACAATCCTATAGTTTAAATTGAAATATCCATATTTCAAATATACTTCTTTCTTGACAAAAACTGCCGGATGAGGAATCATTCTGTACCAAATATCATCAATTCTCACTTTTTCTGCCACAAAAGACCGTTTTTGGTCTCTCCATACTCTTATATTTCCATATACTACCTCCACACCCTCGTCATAAGACTGAGCAACCAGTGTCAACGCATTATCCTCTAGCCAATCATCAGCATTAATAAACCCTATGATATCTCCTGAAGACTTTTCTATTCCCTTGTTCATCGCATCATACAACCCCTCATCTGCTTCATGAATAACAACATCTATCTGATTAATATATTTTTTTATTATCTCCCACGTTCCGTCTTTCGATTGACCATCCACTACTATATATTCAACATTTTCATACGATTGGTTAAGAACGCTTAATATGGTTTGCTCAATTGTATTAACAGCATTTAAAACAACAGTTATTATACTTATTTTGGGGGCATCACATTTATTATTCATTTTCACTTATTCATTTCATTGTAATCATAAATATCTAAAACCAATTCATTTAAACCAACAATTTTAACGCCATTAGGGCAATGTATATTATCTCGAATATAATCGACTTCCAAAAAAGTTGTCACGATTATTAACTCAGTATATGGAAGCTCATCATCCAATTTGTAAACTCTGTAACCATTGTAGGAATCAACACTCCTGTCAACTAAATAATCCAAAACAATAGAACTATTAGATTCAATGTCCGAAATCAATATGTCACAAAATCTGCCGGCACCATAGATTGCTACATGTTTTACTCCATAGTTCTCAAGGCATTTGGAAAATGATGGTTTATTAAGCGCCAATTTATACAAGCAATCAAAATATTGTTCATATTTTTCTGCCTTCATATATTGAAACTTCAATTCCTCGCCTACATAATCACACTGTTTAATTAGCAACCCCATCTTTAACTCACTGTTTTCTTCTATCCATTCCAGTATTCCTTCAATAGATTCCTCCCATTCTTCATATCCTTCAAACATATACCTAATAGCGTTATCTTGTATGTGTCTAATCCTTTCAGGCGTTATACTAAGCTTATGCTTTTCACTCCATAGTAAACCATTATATCCATCTTGAATGTATTCATTCATTGTTGGAGAATCATGTGCAATAACACATCGTCCATGTGCCATGGCTGTTAAAAAGCTCATTCCTATTCCTTCAAAATATCTAGGTGCAAAATACACAGAAGATTCATTCATACACGCAATCATGTCTTCCTCATTTTCAAACCACTCAGAATATGATTTTTCTACACTACTTTCGCTATTATCAATGGTAAAATGATTCGGATCCAGCGCTTTATGAATGTGTAAGCGCTTAATACATGTACCTTCAATGAGTTGTTCAATTGTATTCACGCCAAGTGAACTAATCCTCTGCCAAAAAAAACCAGAATCTAATGCTCCTTTTTCTTTAACAACTTGCGGTTTTATGAAATATTTAACGTACTTTGCATCAAACCCACGATCGCACATAGATTTATACAAATTATTTGAAAAGCACAATGCTTTATAATCCAAAAACTGATACCAATTTGAGTGTATTCTAAAAACATAATCATCATACATCGGAATAATAACACCAATTTTGTACGAGTAATGTGAATCCACATACTCTCTTTCTAAAAGGATTTGCCAAAGTACAAGTACATCATATTGTTTCTTCGGCAAATGATCACTTAAGCAAGCCATATCATTATATGGATCGTAATACACTATATCAACTTCATATCGTTCCTTTAGTATATTAATAAAAAAATCCGAGCTATGTGTTTTTTGGTGATAGATATGGTCTAAAAAAATCAGATTCTTCATACATTCCTCGTTGTATCACTTTGATTATAGTGGGCAGTATCTCTCTAAATTCACCGTTTTATCAATAACATCAGGATAGGTGTACATCATCATACTATATATATTAAAGTTGGAAGCGATAATAACACTGCTGTTTTCAATATAAGACGATAAACTTGCCTCATCTCCAGTTTTTTTATCGTATTTATACGATATTTCAACGTTGTTATCATGACATACTTTTTCAAATGCCCGGCCTCTTTTCCCGTATCCCCACAAGAAAATCTTCTCGTCCCTTATTCGTTCAATTAATTCAACTGAATTTGCTAACTGATAATAATAATCATTTTTATGAAGCAATTGTGAACGATATATCGAATCACATTCTTCATCAAAATAGCCGTAAACAAATTCCTCTTTCAATGTACTTCTATTCAAGTCGCATTTGCTACAAATATCAGAAAAAACTCCATTTAGATGATCGCGGAAAACCGCTTTCCTTTCTTCAGACTCTATTATATTCAACAATGAGTTATCTTTTATATTACCATACGTATATTTATCAAAAAAATCATGACAACATCTCACAACATCTCCGTTTGGATAAATTGTAATTATATTGGTAACATATGAACAAGGCACTCTCTTTAATTCTAATTTATATTGTTCTGATCTCCCCTTATTTGATGTGCTTCCGTACTGATTATCATATCCATATCGCATTCTGTACTTCACGCCCTTTAAACTATTAAACTGATTTAGAAAGTCTTTCTCTTCGCCATCATTCTCATCAAAGCATAACATATGAATCTGAACATCATTTGCTTTTTCAAATTCCTTTTTATCTTGTAATTCAAAAATGTTATTACATACTAGTTCATATTTTATTCCCGTGACTCTTTCATATGTTTCTTTTTTCCCTGCATTAAAACTAATAACAAAGGTGTCTATACCTCTTGGTATCCTATGTACATGTGTTCCATTTGTTACAATCATTGTTTTAATCCCATGATCATGAAGTATTGGTATTGCCCATTCACACATCTCAACATAATCTGGATGAAGAAATGATTCTCCAATAGAATAAAACGAAACAAGTATTTCATTGGGAATATCTAACTGGCATATTTGCATCACAATACTCTCAAACAAATCTTTATCCAAAACAAAATGTTTCTTTATCTGGGGGTTCAAACATGTAGTACAATTACCTGAACACCTTGTGGTAAAAGTAATTTTAAACTCAATTATTCCTTCTCCAAATGTCATTTGTACACATCTCCTATTCGCAAATCATATTAATTAACATATTAAGATCATCTTTCCACAAAAAACCTGCTTCGGATAAATCATTAAGTACAGGACAATCCGATTTAACCTCACATTTCAAAATTGACTTTTCCATGCTACTAGTATTAATTTCTTCAATACTCTGGTCTCTTCTACTACAAACTATCAAGCAATCACTGTTACAGGTATAATCAAAATTTGTCTCATCCAATATCATGAACTCTTCTATTTTGCTACCATCTATTTTATCTTTAGAAAGAAGTACTACCCTTGAATTAATAGTCTTCAACCCTACAGGATTATCCGAATACACCTTTTCATCACTTACTATTATTTCTCTGCACTTATCATATCTCTCGTTTAGTACCACCACTGGATTTCCAACAAAATCTGGTCCACAAAAGAATTGTCCATTTAATTCTGTAATACTATAGAATCCTCCTTTCGATTCAATATAATGAATATTCCATAAAGATGAATTTTCATCAATCATTAAAATACCCTTTACCGCACGTAATGGTATAATAATCTTCTCATTGTATATGATAGCCTGAGCTCCCATGCAGAAATCCTCCCGGCAAATATTGGGATTATTCTCGAGTTCTGAAGCAAAGCCATCTAAAAAATCGACTTCGTCGGTTTCAACATTTATGCGCATTACAACCCATTTATTAATACCAAACGAATAAATATATCTGCCGGATAATACTGCGCCAGCAAATGCCAAATCCCCCCTGTGTTGTATGTCTATAGGTATACTTTTATACTCCTTTGTTTGAATACTGTATATTACAACACTTGTTTCCGCTAACGGAATAAAAAAGAGTTTTCCATTTGAACCGATTAAAGTATCGTATTGTCCACGTCTTATTCTTAAATCTCCACCTATGTAACTATCAAAAACGGCAATACTTCCACTTTTATTCTTAACAAATAATCCGTTGTAATCCTCAGCTACTATCCAATATTTTCCTGCATAAAAAGTACACGCGTGTGCATTAATGAGTATGTTTCCCACTATTCTATTTCCTCTCCAAATAAATAATAATCTTGAATCTTGTTGTATAGGTCGTCTGTCAGAAAACTGTATTGTATATTATTTGATAATAAATCTAACTCCAATGTTTTATCATATGTTGTCAAAATTACATTCTGATTATTCTCGATTTCATGTATTCTGATTATTCTTTTCTCTTTGGGAATAGTGTTTAAAAATTCTTCTGAAGCAGTATAAACAGCAACGATACCGTTTTCTTCGAAGTATCTCCCAAGTAATCTGCCTTTTTTTCCGTATCCGACTATTACGAATGTATCAGTCAATTTCATTAACTGCGAAAAATCGTTGATAAATATAGGAAATGGATAATCTTCCTCTTTTGCATACATTTTGCAGATTATCTCAAGAGCGAAAAAAGTATTATATGCATTATCAAAATGCACATGATCTACGTAATATGGTTTATGTGATTCTACCAACTCCCATAAATCTATATAGCCACTGAAAATGTCGATGCTTCTTATAATATTATTCCGATATTTAAGTTCAATATTATCATCTTCATAATCCGTTCTATAAGGGGTCGTTGTGCAAATAATAACTCTTTCAGAAAACAACCTGAGATAGTAATATATTTCAATTAATAATTCTTTATATGTAATAGAAGTACTCTCCCTACTAGAACATCTTTCGAAACTTGTTCGATGATGGATATCCATAAAGAGAATCGTTTCATACCTATATGTTTCACTAAAAAAATGTGATAATTCATCTCTAAATCTATTGTCAAAAACTGTATATGAGCAAGCAAATAAATCTACAGCATAGCCTCTTTTGGCCATAACTTCATTAAATGATTTCCGAATCTGTCGAGTCACAGAATCCCCAATCAATAAAACTCTAGGTTTTACCCCCTCATTCGCATCCTGTATCCAACTATTTGTCCACTCAACCTGTTCTCTCATTAACCTTTCCCTCGTGTTATGAAAAATGACATCAACACATAGTCTAGAAAGCACTATGCTTCGTAGCTCCGCCACTTATTACATTAATAAATGTTATACACTTCTCGAAGCAAAGAAGTCATGTTTTTATTCTCTTAATCCAAACTCAATTCTAGATTGTCAAGTTCAAACACAATTTCCAATATCATGCTTGTTTATCAGTAATTGCGACATGCCACTATATGAGTATGAAATACATTTTACTCTCCCTAAGGGTAAGTAATTGTAGTGATCTTTGAAGTACGAAGTGGAAAAATCACTATCTTTCTTTTTGTCCCAACATAGTATTTAAAATCATTTGTCTCGCTCATATTTCTATTTTGGGTATTATAACTTATATTCCTGTATGGGTTGTCAATGCTTTTTAAATTAGTTCCACCTCTTTCCTAATTATCTTAAGTGCTTCCTCATACGTCCTACCCTTACCAAACAACAGCGTCGTTCCAAGAACAAACCCTCTCACTCCCATAGGTGCAAATTTTATAATCTTGTCCATGCCACATGCTCCATCCCAATAAACTTCGAATCCCATAGATTCTCTGTATCTTAGAAGCTTCTCATATTTTTCCCCTACATATGGCATGAACATCTGACCAGCGTTTCCCGGATTTACAGACATTACAAGAACTTTATCAACTATACGTAACATTTCATATACGGTTTCAGCACTTGTTCCTGGATTTATTGCTATTCCAGGTGTGATACCTGCATTTATAATCTTTTGAAGCGTCGTTGATGGATGATACTCAGCTTCAGGATGTATATAAATTGTATCTCCTCGATGAAGAGAATTGATGAATAAATCAACAGTATTGATTGGATGTTCAATCATAAGATGCACATCCAGCGGCTTATCTGTTAGACTTCTTATACATCTTAGATCATTAAGCGACATTGCATAATTCTGAACATATCGTCCATCCATGATATCTATATGGAATGAATCTATTCCAGCTTCTTCAAGGTTTCTTACTTCCTTCTCCAAATTTCTGTAATCGGCACACATCATAGACGCCATAAGTTCAACTTGCTTCATAACATCACACCTTATTCCTTTGCTATTCTCCAATATCAACCTAAATAAAAATATATGATTCTTTGTATTATAGTTTTAAAACTATTATATAACTTATTATCTTTTGAAATATGTATTACAACATTTAAACATGTTTTGTATCATTACTGGCTTCCCTCTGCCCAAGCAGCTCAACAACGTTGCATCTGAATCTCCATAGTACGCATCCGCTTCTACATCAGATTTGTTTATTATAAGCCACTTCTTGCTTTTGCAATTTTCCAACAGTTTCTCATAATCCCGTACAAAGGCCTCCTCAAACAATTCTTTTATTCCTGTGCCCAGCTTCACTGGATTCCATATGACCTCTATATCGTTTGAAAACCTATCAAACGTGTTCAAAACATCCATCAGTTTTCTTATATAGCAGTGCTGATTCTGATACATTACACTTACAGAGTTGGCATATAATACAACTTTTTTTTGCCTTTCGTTAGTTATCATATCTTCAGCTTTGTTCTTCAGCTCTGACTCTAAGTGAATATCAGAATAATATTCCTGTATAATTACGGGCTTACCCGCCTTGCGAAATCCCTCCGCTAGTTTATCATCATCACCAATATATTCATCGAAACAACTAACTGCCTCATCAATATCCATTCGCATGCTACACAAATATCCGCCACGATCCTTATATTGCTGAATAATCTGTTCATATTCATCCAATAGTTTAGGTGCAACCAGATCAATTGCCCATTCATCAGTCTTCAGTAATTCATCCGGCATCCACCATAGTTCTGTGTTATCCCCGATTTCATCATAACGTCCTAAAACTCTGTTTATAGTATCAACCGCTGAATCACAGTGTGCTATCAATGCTTTAAATCCAGAGTGATATAGTACTTTTTTGTCACAAGTAGATAATTTTATAGTACTGCTTGCATCAACTGTATCCGTCATAGGCAACGAAGCTAGTCCAATACATGCCTCTTGATACTCTTCTTCATCCAACTGTTTGGAATAATACGGATATCCATGTGCTGCAGATTCTTGTTTTGGTATGATATAATCATCGCCAAACCTTGTTCGAAGTAAGGCATCATATCCAATGGGGACAGGCATTGAAATGTTTTCAAATGGTATTTGTATAATATTTTTGAAATAGTCCTTAGGATACTTCTTATTTCTGTCTTTGGTATATTCATCATACCTTGCGACATAATCAGCGTCAGCTTCTTCAGTAACTCTGCATACCTGATCATAGAGTATCTCAAGCTGGTTATCCAACGGTCTGTCACTTGTGAATATATAGCCTGTTTCATGCTGAAGTTCTACCAATTTGACAGCGATTAACTCCTGTGAAATCGCTTGTTTATTCATTGCTATAACCGCATCTATCTTCTCAAGAAGATTCAAAATATATCGTTCCTCATCAGGATTTCTTGGAACATAATAATACGGATATACATCAGGTCCCGTCATGAACGGGCATCCATGGCTTTTAATCAAATCTTCCCTTTTAAATGATGCCTCCTTTGAATTGGTGATATGTGTAAAGTTCATATTGTACCAGGATCTGGTATATGGATTAAGAATATTAAACTCATCAGGATAATCAGTCGAAAGTATATCCAGCAATCGCACATAATCATCCCCAACCAATCCTATATCAATATCATCATCCCACGGGATGAAACCATGCTCTCGCACAGCACCGAGCAACGTGCCATAGCACGCAAACATACGAAGATCGTTCTGTTCGCATATATCCTTCAACCTACAGATTATATCTATATCTGCTGCCCAGGAACGTTTCATGACCTCGCTTATTACAAACCCTCGCCTTGTTTCCTGCTTATAGAATTGTTCTGAAAATAGAACCGACATTTCTTTATTCCATCTCTAAATTCTGAATCATTATTGGTCGTCTGTTTCTTTCAAACCGATGCATGAGATAACCTCGGTCACCATAAAAAGCATCGCTTATGGCCACCGCCTCATTTTCTCTGTCCCAACCTTCAGCAATGACATATGATAGTGAACTCAGTTTTTTTCTCAACTGTTCAAATGAGTTTTTAATCTTTCCATATTTTCCTGACAATAACGAAACACTGTCATCTACGATCCAGATAATAGTCATCTCGTCAGCTTTATCTGATATTTGCTTGAATACTTTTCTTATTTTATCTATGTATTTCTCTTTATATTGCGCTAGACAACTAACGCTGTTATAGTAGAGCAATACCTTTTTACCAGATCCATCATCTTTGATTAGCTTAGGCCACCAATCTTCAGGTATATCATCCTCTGATATTCCCACTCCTTCACCTGAATACAGTTCCCAATTTACTGGTTTAATCTTTTTCTTCCACAGCTCTTTAGTATCTTCTCCTGCAAATTCAATTAGTTTTTCCAGATATCGATTGTGCATATTATAGGATTGAACATATACTTCATCTGCATTGATAACCCCTGGTGAAGTGCAGTAAAAATCCATATTAAACTTTGCTCTGCCATCTTCAGAGCTAAATTCATCTACAATGAAATCCGGTACACACGTTAAGCAATCAGTAAATCTCTTTATCCGTTCTGTGTAAAAAAATGGAGGTACTGATATTGCCGTGTCAAATTGATCATATACATTCTGGATTATGATCTTGGCTGGATGTCTTGCCTCTAGATCATATTGATCAAATGCCGTTATAGGCACGTAATCAGGTAATAATCCTCCCTCATACTTAAAATCCTTAAGCTCACCAATTTCATTCTTGGTATAATAAGGAATCGGCATTACAAAAGTTGAAATAGATTCACTCTCGCTCATTGCCAACCATAGAGGTTCCATCCACTTCCAATGCTCAGATTTATAAGGCATAAAAACAACTTCATTTGATTTGCCTTCCACTGGTAATGAATGTTTTTCCTTTTGCTCATCTATTGCTTCTTTTGCAATATCATAAGTATAGTCTGGCCATAGATGTACTAATCCCGCTCTATGAACTCCTTTTTCTAAATCTCTATAAACAGGGTATTCATGACTATCCCAATTTCTTATACATGTCATGTATTCGCGATATATTGTTTTCAACAGATTATCATATAAAAGAGGAACGACTACCTCAGTGTTTTCAAATGGAACACGTATAGTGTCTTCAAACAAAGATGCTGGCATTGATTTATTATTATATGTCATAACGTTGCAGATGACTCCCAATCTGCTTCCCTGTTCTTTGCCATAATATGCCATTATCTTATCCAACATCTGATACATCTGCTGACGTACCGGCTTGCCTTCATATATAGGGAATCCTATCCCTTCGGAAATCTCAAGTATCTCCTTTTTATTCTTTGTCAGCTTGGTTTCTTCTTCTGAATACTGTTCTATATGATATTTTAATGCTTTTGCCAGATCCTGCCTTGCCATTTCGGCTTCAGTATCATCATGCAGGTAATCCAATGGGAAGATATCTATTCCGGCATTATAAGGAAATCCGTGAAACTCCTCCATATAGCCCAATCCATATTTGAATTCCTCTCTGTTTACAACTCTTATAAGCATCTGTTCATATACAGAATGTCTATATAAACTTAAGCACGCATACTCTCCAGGAAGCTCCCTATCTGCAATCTCTATAAATTGCATATAGTCTTCTCTTTTCATAAAAAGATCAAAATCATCATCCCAGGGAATAAAGCCTCCATGCCTAATTGCACCTAAAAGAGTTCCATAAGCGGCATATACCTTAAGGTTATTATCTCGGCAAACCTTTTCAACGGTTTTATAAACCTCTAACGTGGCCGCCCAGGTTCGTTTCATTTTAGATGAAATATAAAAACCGTCTCTGGTCTCAGGTTGAAAAAAGGAATCATCAAATATAAGCATAAAATCACACCACTATTTAATAGTTTAGTACATATAAATTATATCATAGAATAAACTTAAATGAAAAAGGACCGGATGCAATTCCGGTCCTTAAGTTCATGAAAGTATTAGCCAAGTAATGACAGCACACCCTGGTTAGACTGGTTAGCCTGGGCAAGCATTGACTGACCTGCCTGAGCAAGGATATTGTTATTAGAATATCTAACCATCTCTGATGCCATATCTGTATCACGGATAGCTGATTCAGCTGCTGTGGTATTCTCAACTACGTTATTGAGGTTGTTAACTGTGTGCTCTAATCTGTTCTGCTGTGCACCAAGATCAGCTCTCTGGTTGTTAAGGCTATTAATAGCTGACTTAACCTGACCGATAAGTGTTGAAGCTGCACCAACTGTTCCAACGCTTCCGCTGATTCCGAGTCCTGAACAGTTCATCTTGTTGATCGTTACAGTAATCTTGTTATCTGTAGATGTTTCTGCACCAACCTGAAGAGCAAATGACTTGTTAGATGCAAGTAATTTCTGCTCATTGAAAGTTGTTGTTGTAGCGACTCTGTTGATCTCGCTCTTAAGAGCTGTGATTTCCTTGTTGATATAGCTTCTGTCTGCAGTTGTCATTGTTCCGTTAGCTGCCTTAACTGCCAGTTCATTCATTCTCTGGAGCATGTCGTGTACTTCATTGAGTGCACCTTCTGCTGTCTGTACCATTGAGATACCATCCTGAGCGTTTGCAACTGCCTGTGTAAGACCTCTAACCTGACGTCTCATCTTTTCAGATATAGCCAATCCTGCTGCATCATCTGCTGCACGGTTGATTCTGTAACCTGAAGATAACTTCTCTGTGCTCTTAGCCTGTGTAGATGTTGTTACACCCAACATTCTGTTAGAATTCATTGCTGTAAGATTGTGCTGTACTACCATAATTTTCCTCCTTGGTTATAATCAAATCCTTTTGATCTTCCTATTTATTCTACTTTAAGAATTCATGTTCTTAAGTGCTTACATTTATTATATCGGACTGTTTTTTTAATACTTAACCCCAAATTTAAGTTATTTTCAAAATATTCTATTATTTAACAAAAAAGGAACCCGGTAACCCGAGTTCCTTTTGGTAGTTTGCAATGAAACTGTTATTAGCCAAGTAATGACAGAACACCCTGATTAGACTGATTAGCCTGAGCCAACATAGCCTGACCTGCCTGAGCAAGAATGTTGTTGTTAGAGTACTTAACCATCTCTGTAGCCATATCTGTATCACGGATAGCTGATTCAGCTGCTGTGGTATTCTCAACTACGTTATTGAGGTTGTTAACTGTGTGCTCTAATCTGTTCTGCTGTGCACCAAGATCAGCTCTCTGGTTGTTAAGGCTATTAATAGCTGACTTAACCTGACCGATAAGTGTTGAAGCTGCACCAACTGTTCCAACGCTTCCGCTGATTCCGAGTCCTGAACAGTTCATCTTGTTGATCGTTACAGTAATCTTGTTATCTGTAGATGTTTCTGCACCAACCTGAAGAGCAAATGACTTGTTAGATGCAAGTAATTTCTGCTCATTGAAAGTTGTTGTTGTAGCGACTCTGTTGATCTCGCTCTTAAGAGCTGTGATTTCCTTGTTGATATAGCTTCTGTCTGCAGTTGTCATTGTTCCGTTAGCTGCCTTAACTGCCAGTTCATTCATTCTCTGGAGCATGTCGTGTACTTCATTGAGTGCACCTTCTGCTGTCTGTACCATTGAGATACCATCCTGAGCGTTTGCAACTGCCTGTGTAAGACCTCTAACCTGACGTCTCATCTTTTCAGATATAGCCAATCCTGCTGCATCATCTGCTGCACGGTTGATTCTGTAACCTGAAGATAACTTCTCTGTACTCTTAGCCTGTGTTGCTGTGTTTACTCCCAACATTCTGTTGGAATTCATTGCTGTTAAATTGTGCTGTACTACCATAATATTTCCTCCTTGAAATCATCACACCCAGTCCATTGGGCGGTTGCTAATCTACTTTGCTCACGGCTCGCACGTTCCGTTTACTCCGTAGTAGTTACTGCAGGCTTTGCTATTGTGCGGATAACTTAGCTCTGCTGTTTGTATTGAAGTGCAACACTTGTTGCCCTACAATCATTATATCGTACGGTCTGCTAAAAAACATTAGTGTTTTTTATAAAATTTTATGCATTTTTTTGTTCAAAATACATATTTGCCCGTAAAATCAGTGTTTGCTGTCCAAAAAACCCGGTGGTTGAATGTTCATCCCCGACATATTCCTATAATAGTCATACGCTGCTTTTGAACTCACTCGGTTTTGTTTGATACCCTGTCTTTCTCTTGAAAAGTATTCTTCTATAGCCTTTTTATTTCTGGATTCCTGAGCCTGTATCGATGCACTCAATTCAGTTATACGGCCAATCTTTTCCTGCATCTGCTTTATCTGGATAGAATACTTGTCTTTGTTTTCTTTCAATTCTTCTGAGACGTCCTGATATAGTTTTTCAAAACCATCATCCAGTAAAATCAGTTTATCAACAAGGACATCCTTTTCATCTACCAGTTTATCAAACTCATCGATATCAGGTGTATCTTCTTCGAATACATTTTTTTGTTTATCTGTGTAATCCCTAATCTTTAAGAGTACATCTAATTTCATATCCAAGCTTTCAGACAGAACACTCAAACTATTATTCATCATCCGATACCTTTCCGGTATTGATCCTCATGACTTCCTTCCATGTATCACGCACAGAATGAAGATGTTCATTTACTTCCTTAAGTATATCTACATCCTTCTTCATATTAGCCTGGACAAGCCTTGTCCCAAGGTAAGAATAAATATTCTCGAAGTCTTGTGCTACAGGATATTTCATATCCAAAGTCTGTCGAAGATAATCTATGATTCGCTGAGCTTTGATTATGTTTGTATGTGCCTTTTGCACATCGTTCTCTTCTATGGCCTTTTCAGCCACGTTGCAAAACTTAATTGCCCCTTCATAAAGCATAAGTGTCAGTTCTGCAGGAGAAGCTGTCATTACCTTGTTGTTATTATACTGTGCATATGCATTAGGCAGTGCCATATTACCTTGTTCCTCCTCCGAGCATAGCTGTTACTGCATTTGTATTGCTCTGCATCTTAGCCATTGCTGTTTCCATCTTAGAGAATTTCTTATACCATTTGTCTTCGTAATCGTTAAGTTTCTTCTCCATATCAGCAATCTTACTTGTGAAATCGGTATAATCCGTTTTCATCTTCTTATCATCAAAGAAACTTCCAAAAGATCTATATCCATCTACTGATTTTGACATGTCCGTCATCTTGTCATACATGCTCTGAGAAAGCTTTGTGAAGAAATCTATGACTGTAGAAGGATCATTTGCGATCATGCTCTTAAGCTTATCAGCATTCCCTGATGTATCTCCATCGTCCGGATCACCATCTATATGATATGCATTCTTCTCATTATCAGGTGCATTAAAATATCCGAGCTTCTCAATTCCAAAATCACTAAGATACAGTGTCTTTCCACCAACCTCTATTCCAACAGCCATCATTTCTCTAAGCCCTGAACTTACAGAACTGAGATTTTCATCTCTTCTGAGAATAGAAGATTTAAGTTTATCTTCCCATTCCTCAGCTTCTTTATCGCTAAGTGCATACTTTTCATCATCCGTAAGCGGTTGAAGTTTACTGTCCTCAGCATTGTACAGTTTATCCATCTCGTTGATGATACTGTTATATTCCTTGATAAATTTCTTTACCATGTCATATATACCGTCCGTATCATCCTGGGTGGTTATAGTTACCTTTTCGCCTTCTTTTGTCTCTTTATTTGCAGTAATCGTAAGACCATTTATCTCAAACGTATTCGTTGAGTTTTTAAATTCGGCATCATTAAGTTTGATGATAGCATCCTGAGCCTTAACCTTTGTAGAAGCATTGCCTTTAAGATTCTCTATACCATAATCTGTAACAGCGGCAGCCTTCTGTTCCGTACTTAACAGTCCCAACGAAGAAAGCATCTTCGCGCTGTTGGCATCTGTTGCTTCTATAAAAAACTCGCCAGCTAATCCCGATTCTTTTGCGCTTACAAAGAATCGCTGACTCTTTTCATCGAAATTAGCGTTTAATTCAGCATTTTTAAACTCGTTAAGTATATCAGATATCGTCGTGTTCTCATCAAAATTAAATGTTTTTTCCTCACCCTTTACGGTGAATTTAAAACTTCCAGCATCAGTTATTCCGAGATCACTCATCTTTGTAAGTGCTGTAAACTTGCCTTCTTTTCCTGTTACATCAGTTACTTCACCACCTGTAAGGTAAGCTGTCTTCGCCAATTGCTTAACTTCAAGGGACTGTACGCTATTAGAAGCCTTGTCTCCTGTTATAATACTTGCAACACTGGAATCAGACACTTTCGTTGCCTTTTTTGCATAAGCAGAACTAAAACGCATAGTAGACAGATACTTGGTCTGTAATCCCTTAATTTTGGAATTAAGGTCTTTCCAAGCGTTCTGCTTATAATCCAAACTCTTCTGTTTCTTCTTGACATTATCCACTTTAACTTTTCTTGCATCCACAAGTTGCTGGATAATGCTCTCTGTATCCATACCGGACATCATGCCCGTCATTCGCATAGCCATAAATAACCCTCCTTATCGCTTTTCATCAACAAGGATTCCTGCCATCTCCCAAACCTTTGCTATCATATCCAGAGTCTTCTCCGGAGGGAGTTCTTTAATAACTTTCTTGGTATCCTTATCCACTATCTTAATAGTTACTCTGTTGGTACCCTCGTGTATGCCGAATACCGCCTCGCTGTTTGTTGAGTTCTTATTTATATTCTCAACAACCTTCTTGATAGCATCATTTTCCGCCTTGGTATTCTCTCTGTCTTGCTGCTCATTCTTCTCATCGCGGGTATCACTTTCGGATGCCTTTGCTACCTCTGCTGTCATCGCATCGATTTTCGGGGTAGCTGAATCAGCCGAGTTTACATCCGTGTTCTCAGCTTCTCTCTGCGTTGTTATGGGTTGAACCCTAACCGTTGACTGCATCTGCATCGCTGTCATTGTTCCGATCGGTTCTACTGCCATTTAAGTCACCTCCTTGTGCTTTTTACCATTACCTAAACTTAAAGTCCACTACATGCCGGGCTTATCTTGTAAACCCGGCATATACACTGCTAATTATACATTTCAATTAATATATCGGATAAAAATATAAATTCTTAACCCCTTGTGAAAAATTTATTTCTTAAAGAAATCGCTCAACGCACTCAGGCTGTCAGAACTCATTGCCTGCTCGTTCTCCTGCTGAATCTGGAGATATACTTCCTTGCGGTATACAGGTACTTCCTTAGGAGCAGTTATTCCTATCTTAACCTGATCACCCTTAAGTTCAAGGATAGTTATCTCAATGTTATTATTGATGACGATTGCTTCGCCTTTTTTTCTCGATAATGCTAACATATTACGCCTCCTCCTTCATCTTTTCGAGTATGTCATATATGGGGAAGCGTACAGGATACTTGTCAGAATCAACGATAACCTGTGCTGCCATACGAGTGTCTGCATTGATTACAAATGGTGCCTGCAGATTGACAGTCATCTGCTTAATGTCCTTTGGTACAGTAATTGTCACAAGAACAAGTGTGTTCTCAGTCTTTAACTCACCAATTCCTTTAAGAAGTTCATCCTCCACAGTTGGATTGTAGTTAGCTACAACTGCAAGCGGATCTATTACAGGCATAGCAAAGTTTGTCTCCTGCAATGACTGCATCCATCTTATACCTCCAGAAGGTCCGTTCTCTTCATCATGGACCAGCGCGAAATCTGTAAGATCAGGAAATCCCACAATACCCCCTGGAAAGCGAATGATCTTGTCTTCTGCTATGTCTACTACGCCAAATATTCTGGTTTCTACTCTCATTTTGTGTACCTCGCTTATTCCTCTCCTGTGTTTTTACTACTATATAAAGATTATACCTATATTATCTGTAAATTACAAATAATTAACCAAAGAAGTCTGTAAGATTTTTCCTGTTGCCATGAGTGCCGCTTCATAAGCAAGGTTCGCTCCTCTGAGCTCTATAGCTGCATCGCTTATATCTATGTTCTCATTTTCCGACTGCAATTCTTCAAATGATGTCTTCTGACTCATGAGTCTGTTCTCGATGAGTTCAAGTTTCTTCTCTCTGGTGCCGCAGTTTGTTGTCGCATAGTTTACTCTGTCAAGATGATTTGACATATTTGTTATGTTATGTTCAAACAGGCTCTGTCTCTTTTCATTGAGATATGTCATTGCCTTTTGAGCAGCTTCAACCTGGTCTCTTAGTGTTGCAGATTTAGCAGGATCTGCCGCGTTCTCTTCTGCAAGTTTCTTTAAATCTGTTAACTTGCTGTCAAGGATAGAGATTTCCTGTAAAACATTGATCATGTCATCAACATCTCTGCCGATTGCATGAACAAATACTTCATCAGCTGTAGTATTTACTCTGATAGATTGATTTAATCCTACATCATATTCAATAGCCTGTTTTTCTTTTGTTATATTTGTAAGATATTCAGGATTATAAGAAATATGATTTGCTGGATCTGCATCCGATTTATCTGTGCAGGCAAAATAATGCTCGGGTTTGAGATCATTAGTTACCCAATTGCTCTTTTCATACGTTACTCTGAACTCACCTTCATCAACAAGAGTTGTTGTTTCATCATCCTGAAGTCCCATTAGGTTGCCATATAGTTCTTCACCTATAAGAAGTTCTCCTGTTTCCTTGACAAGGAATGCCTTATCCTTGTTCGCAGGATCTGTTATATCTATATAAGGACTGGGAATGTCCTTTGAAGACACTATCGTTGCTGTTACATCCACTGTTGCAGCCACAAGTACATTTCCATCTGCATCGAGCTTTTCATTGGTTATCCTAGGTGCTACTGTAGTTGTCTCATTATCGATATTCTTATATGCAAGTCTGATACGATGGATGTTGTATTCCTGTACATCTGCTTCCTTTATATTTGAAGCGGGTGCTGAATCGAAGTTTGCATCTGTGATGTTGTTAATCCCTGCAGTATCGATGTGTTTAATACTATCGATTATATTGCTGTTAAACTGCTCTGTTATGGAATAAAGCTTTGTTTCAGGTTTTGTAAACTTAAGTGTAGTATCTGTACGATATCCTGTAAATACAGATCTTCCGGCATAATCAGCATTGCCTGTTGCATAAACTTCATCTCTTAGTGACTGAAGCGCATCCAATATGGTCTGTCTGTCTGCTGTAGTAAGCTTTTCAGAAGAGCCTTTCTGTGCCTGATCACGCATATCTGTGATAACTTCTGAAACACTTGTAAGCGCATCTTCTGTTATCTGCATCCAGCTCTTCGCATCAGGTATGTTCTTTTCGTAGTACTGAGTTACCTGACTTACGTTAGTTCTGAGCCTGAGTGCTCTGATCGCAACTATCGGATCTTCGGAAGGTCTGTTGATCTTTTTTTCCGTTCCCATCTGGTTGGACAGCTTGTCCTGCAAGATCTTGTTGTTATTGATGTTTGTTCTTGTGTTGTTCTGTATAACCTTTGTAGTGATTCTCATACGCTACACCTCTTATCTGCTATTAAACACCTGTCTGAAGAATCAGTCTGTCATACACTTCAGTCAATGTCTGGATCATCTTTGATGCAAGTGTATAAGCATTCTGATATTTTACAAGATTAACAGCTTCATCATCCGTATCGACTCCGGATATCGCTGTTCTCTGATTGCTTATCGATTTGCCGATATTTTCGTAGTTGTTATGGAATGTCTGAGCTCTGTTTCCGTTAAGAGCTACATCTGACAATACACATGTAAGGAACTCTCTTGTGGCTGCTCCTCTGTAGTTTGCTATGTCCTTGTCATTTGTCATGTTGATGAAATCAGTCACTATGCTGTAATCATCAGCGCCTGCTGCCTTATCCTTCTTTGTTGCCAAAAGGTTTGCATTGCCTACAAGACTCTTATGAACTGCAAAGTTCTTTGCAGTAACTCTGTAGTAGCTATCATCATCAGAAGATATAGTCGCAGGAATGTTGTTTCCGAGTTCATCATTATATTCGCTTGTTATATTGAGCTGCTGCTCGCTAGTTGCCTCGTCTCCTGTAAAGAGATTGATCCCGCTTTGTCCGTCTGATGTATAACCGCTTCTCATGATCGAGTTCACGGCATTGGAGAATATCCTTACCCACTCGTTCATCTGCTGCTGATAATATGGTATTCCCTGATATTTAACAGGTCTTCCTATCTCCGCTTCCTTGCCGACCTTGTTGGGCGATACTGATTCTCCGGTCCTGTCTGTATTTATCTCAAACTGATATGTATAACCGGTTCCATCGTATGAATATGTCCATGAATCGTAGTAGAATTCCTGTCCGCCAAACGAGATTATTCCGCCGTTATCGGAAAGAGTGCATTTATCCATGTCAGACAGATAATCAAGTGTTGTTCTTACTGTCACTGTCTGCTTTCCGCCAGAGGCATCGGCAACGGCTTCAAGGGTACCTCTGAAGTTCTCGCCATTGTTTCCGTCTCTCATCTGGATAAGTCCCATCAGATCTCCGCCAAGGAGCGGATTGTAGAGATTGAACTTGTCTCCGACATCCTCCGTTGTCTTGTTGGCTATCCAGTATACTTCGTAAAGTCCGTCTATATCAGACTGGTTTGTCTTTTCATAATCTTCCTTTGCGATACATTTAAGATTTCTGCTCTCATCTGTATCAACAAGCATGTGTCCGCCGGCTATCTTGATGATATACTGATGTCCGCCGGTCTCACGATCGGGGTTGTTTGAATCGACTATAGGATATTCATTTACTTCGACATTTACTATCCCTGAAAGCTCATCAACTAAAAGCGCTCTCTTGTCTCTGAGTTCATTCGCTCTGGCTCCGGACAGCTCTATTACGTTTATCTGCTTGTTAAGCGCTGCTATCTCATCAGATAAGGAATTGATCGCATCGACCTTTACCTTTATCTCTGCATTTACATCTTTCTGCACCAGTTCCATGTTTGCAGCCATGCTGTTGAAATACTGAGCAAGGTTGCTTGCCATTCCGACAAACTGAGCCTTTGTTGAATCAGCCGCAGGATTTTTCTTTACTTCCTGGAGAGCGTTCATCATCTTGTTGAATACTGTGGTGAAGCCTTCCTGTGTATCATCATCCTTGAAGTAATCCTCTATCTGAGTCATGTAGTACTCTTTCATGTTGTACTCGCCGACTCTTGAATTGTTTGCCCAGTACTTGTTGTCATAGAAATCATCATGGATTCTTTCTATGGTAAGAACATCAACACCGGCACCGGCACAACCGTATGTCGTGAATGTACGGATGGCAGCTGCAGCGACCTGGTTCACTTCCTGTCTGCTGTATCCTTCAGTCTCGGCATTGGAGATATTGTTTGCAGTTGTATTGAGTCCGGCATTTGCTCCCAAAAGGCCGGTGTATGCAATATTTAGTCCAAAAAACTGTGAAGGCATGTCTGTCTCCTTTCATTCAAAATCATGAACCGAGTGTGTTCACTATGTGCTCTAGCATCTCATCAACCACGTTGATGTATCTTGATGCTGCATTATAAGCATTCTGAAACTTTATCATGTATGAGAGTTCCTCATCGGTGGATACACCGATTATCTGTTCTCTCGCATTGCTCGTTGCCGTTACTGTCTGTTCCTGGTTGCTTAAAATAGATTCATAAAGATATCCGGAATTTGCAACCTGGCTGACCAGATCAGAATAATAGTCAACAAAGCTGCTCTTCTTCTTTATATTGATGTTAAGAACGTTATCCTCTTCGGTAAACTCTGCTTTAAGCTTCTCCATCGTCTCAAAGTCAACCTTGCCGTCAGGAAGAACAAATCCAAGCTTTGTCGGCTGCTGCAAAAGATCCATGTTGATCTGGAGGTTGTTAGTCGTATACTGAGTCTCCGGTATATCGGGGTCTTCCGGCATGAATGTATTTCCTGTATATCCGTCTGAAGCGATCTTCTGGAATACCTGAATGGGATTTCCGTTTGGATCTCTTAAATATGTCGAATTGGGATTTATCGCAGACGCGCTTGCTGCCGCATCGCTTAGTACTGCATTGACCGTTGTTGCAACGTTGTGGATGAGTCTGTCAAACTCAGCCATGATGTTCATGCACAGTGACTGCGATACCGAATTTGTATATCTGCTCTCATCAAGATCAACGTATGTTCCCTTGTGATCGCCTCTTGCAAGGAGTGTTGACTTTAGTTTTCCTATATCTGTATCTATATCTGAAGAAATGAGTCTGTTAAGATCAAATACCGCTGCCTTTTGAGCCTCTTCCTCTGTATAGTATCTCTTTCCAAAGCTATCCAAGCTGTACTTTGCGTTCTTCTCCCAGAACACATAAGAAAAACCTGTGTCGGGATCTGTCTTTGTCAAGATCTTGTATGCGTGATCGCCCCTTACAAGATCCTCTCCTTCAAACTGTATCCATACAGTCGAATCAAGGTCTTCGGAATAAGATATGCTGGCCAGCTTTCCAAGTTCATCTATTAAAAGGTTTCTTTCATCTCTTAGATCGTTTGCCTCTTCGAATCCGCCGCATTCGATAAATCTGATCTGGTCATTAAGATCCTTTATCCTGTCGGCATATTCATTTACCTTGTATACGAGCTGATCGACCTGGCCGTTTAAGCTCTTCTGGTAATCAACGAGTCCGTCGTATACCGACTGGCCTCTTGATAAAAACTCCGAACACTTCTCAACGAACAGTCCCTGCGTTACAGCTGAACTTGGATCCTTTGCAAGTTCCTGAACAGATACCCAGAGATCGTTTATAGCTTCATGGAATGACTTTCCGTTCATCTCATCAAGAAGGCTCTGTATCTCATCTAGAACGTCGACACTTACTTCATAGAAGCCCTGTCGTCCGGCTTCCATACGATAGGTGTTGTCAAGGAATACGTCTCTTACCTGACGTGTCTTTGCATAAACGACACCTAGTCCGACCTGCTGGTCGGACACTGCATCCTTGTTGTGAGATATTGTATTGTAAACATTGGTGGCTTGCATGACCTGCTGGCGTACATAGCCCGCATTTTCTGCATTCGATACGTTATGTGCTGTTGTATTAAGTGCGTTCTGGCTTGTCTGTAGACCTGACACGCCGACGTATAAACTACCCATTATAGACATAGGAATACCTCACGGACTGCAGAGAATCAACTCTTACTATCAAAACGGCCGCTGCTCACTCCCATGACATCCCCCGACGCATATGCGTTTCTTGTGTAATTGGCGGTTTCGGGAGCCGCCTTCATGGCCTGAATAACATTCATATCAAATTGTACCATCTCCAGTGAACTCTCGATCAGCTGCTTGTTCTGCTCGTTTGACCTTCTCATCTGAGTTATGGTCGTTGAGAGCTTGTCATGAAGTACAGCTAACTTCTGCTGTTCCTGAGGTCTGGTACTAAGCATGGCGATCAGATCACCTAGCTTGAGTGTACTAACATCCCTGTTAACAACATTGGCGATATCCTTCATGCACTCCTCGCGTTTCTTTTCGATGTTAGCGAGTCGTGATAATATCACCTGTTCCTCATCCGTGATCAAAGACAGAGCTTCGAGGTCTGCGCTGACGATAACCGGTGTCTTCTTTAGAGACAAACTAAGGAGTCTCTCGTACTGCTCAGACTCCTGTCCTAAAGTATTGATAAGCTCTTCCATCAAACTTGCCACCGGTTATACTCCCTTCCCAAATGAAATCGTCAAATCGCGCAGTCAAATTTTGCAAAAAGTTTTTCTGCTAAGCTGTCACTGTCAACGCTGTAAGTTCCTGCGTCAATCTTACTTTTGATATCCGCAACAAGGTCCTCTCTAACATCAGCTGATGAAGCTACTGCCTGTTTAGCTGTCCTTAGATCCTTGCCTATGCTGGAAATCTGCAGTTGATCAGAGAAGCTCTTTGTTGTCTCGGTCTTAACCTGTTTGTTCTTGTTACCCAGGTTGTACATGCTCTGAATCTGGGCAAATGCATCTACGCGCATAATCGCTCCTCCTAGAAAAAATTTTTGTCTGAAACTAATCGCTTCATAATGTTTATCGGACTTTTATCTGATAACTTTAGAGTAAATTTGCAAAAACGGCCAACATCTTTTGATGTGAGCCGTTTAATGCTATTCCATGTTTCTTATTATCTCTCTTACGACTAAGATGTTTGTCGGTGTCACAGATATATCATCTATTCCGTACTCGACTAGTTTTTTAACGATATCGGCATCTGAAGCTATCTCTCCGCATATCCCGACGCTGCAGTCATTTGCATGCGCATTGTCGATCGTCATCTTTATCTGTCTTAATATCGATTCATGATGCGGATTATAGTATTTCTGTATCCTTAGATTTGTCCTGTCAGCCGCAAGGGTATACTGTGACAGGTCGTTTGTTCCTATAGAGAAGAAATCGACTTCCTTAGCAAGAAGATCGCTTATCATTACTGCTGCCGGTGTCTCGACCATTATACCGATCGGACAGTCCTTGTAAGGATAACCTTCATCCTTAAGCCCCTTTTTGACACGTTCGGTTATCTCCTTTACTTCCCTTACCTCCTCAACGGAAGTGATCATGGGAAACATTATCGATATATTTCCGAAATAGCTAGCCCTGTAGACAGCTCGCAGCTGAGTCTCAAAGAGTTCTCTCTTATCAAGCGATATCCTTATTCCCCTATAGCCGAGTGCAGGATTTTCCTCCTTGCCAAGCTCAAGGTATGAGACCTGCTTGTCAGCACCTATATCGGCTGTTCTGATGATGAGCTTCCTGCCGCCTAAGCTTTCAGCCATCCTGCGGTACATGATAAACTGCTCTTCCTCACTGGGAGCACTGTCTCTTTCCATAAAAAGATACTCTGATCTGTAAAGACCTGCGCCTTCCGCATCATTTAAGAGGGCTGCCGCTACATCTTTTTCATTATTTATATTTGCGTAAAGACCTACCACTCTTCCTGACCTAGTCACTGTCTTTTTGCCTTTCATAAGGTTAAGGAGCTTTTTGTTCTTGTTTTCCTTGCTGATGCGCTTATTGTATATTTCGATCTCTTCATCTGTCGGATCTATTATGAACCTGCCGCTGTGACCGTCTAATATCGCAGTCTTTCCTTCAAGCTGGGGAGCTATCGATTCTGTGATAGAGATATTTCCGTTCTCATCGACATATCCGTAAAGATCAACTCCTATGAGCGCCGGTATGTTAAGACTCTTTGAAAGTATCGCCGTATGAGAATTGGAACTGGTCTCGCTGACAACAAATCCAATGATATTTGTCTTGTCCAGTCTTACTATCTCTCCGGGTGTCAGATCTTCCGCAAGCAGTATGACCGGTTCGTCATATCTGTTTTTATGACAGGTGCCCTTGTAGAGGATCTCGATCACCTTATTGTATACTTCTCTGACATCCTTTATCCTGTCTTTTATATATGCATCTTCAAGCTTTGACATCATCTTTGCTAAGTTGTCTATGGTAATGGCCACAGCATACTCCGCATTGACAGACTGGGTGCGTACTATATTTGTAACGGATTCGATATAGTCCATGTCATCTAGCAGGACCATATCAGCCTTAAAAATGGACGCATTATTGCTTCCGACCTCTTTGAGGGCCTTTTCATACAGCCTTTCATATTCTAGTTTGGCTGTAGCTATCGCCTGCTCAAAGCGCTCGATCTCCGCTTCAGGATCCTTGCATTTTTTTCTTACGACTTTTGTCTCGGTCCTGTCGTATATGGCTATCTTTCCGATGGAATAGCCCGTGCACGCACTTTTACCTTTTAATTGCATATAGCTGCCTATTCAACGTACTTCTCATACAACGCAACATGATCAAATATTGCACGCCATGCGCTGTGTGCATTGCCTGTGGCGCATATGTATACCTTTCCGTCACTTCCTATCGTATAGCTGACCGCACAGTTTCCGGATTGCACTACATATCCGGTCTTTGCACCCATCACTTCTGTCTTTGTATATTTATCCTCGATCCTTCGCATGAACCAGTTACTTAGTTCCAGGCCTTCCGGATGCTGCTCGGTAGGCTTTGTCACATGCATATGCTCGTGAAGGATTTGTCTGCATATGTCATTCTCTATAGCTGCCTTCATGATCATCGACATGTCATAAAGCGTTGTATAATGATCTTCCCCGTAAAGACCTGCGGAATTTGTAAAATGTGTACCTGTAAGTCCGAGGTCTCTTGCCTTGTCATTCATCATCTGAATGAACTCTTCATCGCTTCCGGCCACATATCTTTCAAGCGCATGACAGCACTCTCCGCCCGACGGCATTATCGCTCCGTATAGTATATCCTTGATGGGAACAGTCTCATCTGCCGTAAAGCCTGCACAGCTTAGATCGTGTACATATGCAAAATCCGTATCTTCAATGGTGATCGTAAACATATCTTCAAGATCGGTGATATGCTCGCATGCAACAAGCGCCGTCATGACCTTTGTCATTGATGCGGGATTCATCCGATCTGCGCCGTTTCTTGTAGCAAGAACCTTTCCCGTTGATGCATCTATGATTGAAAGATACTGGCTCTGAACCTCTTCTTCGCCTATTCCGACATATGCTCCTGAAGCATCGACCTTGTAGCCTTCAAACATCTGAGGAGACTCGACCGTTATCGGGAGCATGTTTGCAACCTGCGTTTTTTCGGGTCTCAGTTCTTCAAAAATCTCCGGTATGTCAGCTATTGCTGTCTGAGCAGACTGAAGGGCCTCTTCTTCCTTTATCTTATGTTTGTCTGAAAGAGCTCTTATTGCAAATACGATCGCTCCTATTATTATGATGACTGCAATGATGCCGACAATGATAAGAGGTATCATCTTTTTAAGCATAGCTCTCTTTGCAGCCTGACGTCTCTTTTCCTCTTTCATCCGCTCACGCCTCTCACGGCGTTTTGCTTCGAAAGAATCCTCTTCTATATTGCTAAACTCCATCCTTTAAAACCCTGAATACTTATTTTGACTCGTGATACTCTTTCTCGGTATTTACACTCCAGATGTTTGACTTGTCCTTTGTACCGCTTATGATATTCTTTACGGTCTCAAACGATGTGCACATAGAGTGATCGAGATTGTTGTATCTGTGCTGTCCGTTTCTGCCCACGCAATAGAGATTATCTATACCGCTTAAGTATTCAACCAGCTCATCCATATGCTCATAGGTATCAAAATAAGCTGGATATGCTTTCTTGACCTTCTCTTCGTGGTAGTCAATGACCTCGCTCTTGTCAGATATTAGTCCGAGATTTATCATGTCCTTTATCGCAAAGTCCGCAAACTCGTCTTCTGACATTTTCCACCATTCATCATCCTCGTAGCAGAAATACTCGAGTCCTACCCATACGGTATTCTCAAGATCCTTTATCATATAAGGCGACCAGTTATTATATATCTGGAATCGTCCCATATGGATCCCCTTGTCATGAACATAAACCCAGTTGTCGGGAATTATGTTTCCGATCGTCTTCATCTTTGTCTTGTTCTTAAGTAAAAGCTTGGGTACAAGCACACCGAGAGTGATATAGTCTCTGTACGGAAGTCCCGAAGCGATATCCGCATACTGCTTTGGAACATCATTCATGCCTGCAACAAGATCCTTTACGGGCATGCTCGAGATGATGTAGTCTCCCTCAAACACCTCTTCTTTTCCGTCATGACTTACCTTTACTCCTGTCAGATGATCGTTCTCATCCTTTATGACTCCGACAGCCTGATGGTTTCTAAGGATTCGTCCTCCCATCTTTTCTATCTCAGAAGCGGTAACATCCCACAGCTGTCCGGGTCCAAGCTTCGGATACTTAAACTCCTCGATAAGAGAAGTCTCGACCTTTCGGTTCTCCTTGCCGGGAAGCATCTTTCCAAACATATCCTTTATTATCGCAACGATAGACAGTCCCTTTACTCTCTGGCTTCCCCAGTCGGGTGCTATCACGCTTGGATGTCTTCCCCAAAGATTCTCTGTATATCTTTCAAAGAACATGCTGTAGAGCTTCTTTCCGAATCTGTTTATGTAGAAGTCCTCCAAGCTGTTCTCTTTTCTCTTGTGTATAACGCTTGCTAAATAGCTGAAACCGACCTGCATCGTGGTAAAAAGTCCCATGTTGGTTAGTGTTTCAAACTTAAGCGAGATAGGATAATCAAAAAACTTCCTGTTAAAGAATATCCTTGATACTCTTCTTCTTGTAAGCATCGCGCGATCTTCATTTTCAGGATCGGGTCCTTTATCTGCAAGAGGCACCTCAATACCAAGCGTCTTGTAGTCATATGCGGGGCTTGCCTGCATAGGCAGCATGTTGTCCCACCATTCATTTACCTCGGGAACCTTTGAAAAGAATCTGTGACCACCCATATCCATCCTGTTGCCCTTGTAATCAACAGTCTTGGCTATTCCGCCCATGTGCTCGCTCTCTTCGAAGACTGTAACATCTATGTCTTCTCCCTTTTTGAGCAATTCATATGCTGCCGTAAGTCCCGCGGGGCCGGCTCCGATTATCAATGCCTTTTTCATTCTAACCTCGTTAATATAGCGAATATAAAATCGTTAAATATTATACCATAACAGGACTGAGAGCATCAAGCATGCGCATACTTGCGTCTGGCTATGGTAAATATGCATATAAGATGAACCGCTGCTGTTATAAACCATGAGATGGGATATGATACGTACAAAAATTCAGGCGTGTGATTTATAGCAAATACCGTCATTATCCAGATGATCCTGAACACACATGCGCCAAGCAAAGAAACGGTCATTGGCATTATAGAAAATCCCATGCCCCTTAAGCTCCCGACCATAACATCCATCACACCGCATAAAAAATATGTCGGAAAGATTATCGCCATTCGTCTTAACCCGAATGCAATGACTGCAGGATCGGTTGAATATATGCCTAAAAGCTCGCTTCCAAAAGCAAATCCCAAAAGTCCCATTCCAAGCCCTGTGGCCGTTACGCACAAAAGACAGATCACAAGTACTCTCTGAACACGCTTCATGTTCTTTGCTCCCATGTTCTGGCCTGTAAAGCTTATGGCAGTCTGATGGAAGGAGTTCATAGAGTTATAAACAAACCCTTCAAGATTGCATGTAGCGGTATTGCCTGCTACAGCAATGGCTCCAAACGAGTTTACGCTTGACTGTATCAGTACGTTTGATATAGAAAATATGGCTCCCTGAAAGCCTGCCGGAAGACCTACCTTTGCGATCCTTGAAGTCTCTTTTTTGTCCAGGCACAGCTTTGAAAGGCTGAGTCTGCACGGTCCTTCGTTTTTAATAAGACATCTTATTATCAGAATAGCGCTCACAGCCTGCGAGATGTTTGTAGCCCATGCTACGCCTCTGACTCCCATGCTGAATCTTATTACAAATATCAGATTGAGTATTATGTTTATCACACCGGCCAGAGACAGATAATAAAGAGGTCTCTTTGTATCTCCCACCGCTCTTAGGATCGCTGCTCCGAAATTATATAAAAGCATTACCGGCATACCGCAGAAATATATCTTCATATAACTTACAGAAAGGGGAAGTATATCTTTGGGTGTTCCCATTAAGATCAGCATCGGCTCTGAAAAGAGCTGACCTATAACAAGCAGTATGAATCCGCAGATGATACTGAGGGAAATTGCTGTATGTAGCGACCTTGAAAGTTCTTCAAATCTGCCTGCACCATAGTAATGAGCAATAGCAACATTTGCTCCGACGGACAGACCCATAAACACGTTTATCAAGAGATTTATAAGGGATGCAGTCGCACCGACCGCGCCCAGTGCATTGCTGCCGGCATATCTGCCCACAACTACCATATCCGCAGTATTAAACAATAGCTGCAAGATCCCTGCAGCTATTAACGGTAATGTATATAAAACTATCTTTCCAAACAGCGGACCGTTTATCATATCTATCTCATAACGTTTCGCCATCCGTTCACCTTCTTTCAACTATCGGCAAACTATTTAAGAGAACCAACTATAAGATTGAATATCAAAACATAAGTGTCTGTATCATAATGAAGTCCGTCTACAAGTCTGTATCCATTGTTCACCAATGCAGTATGCGTATCGATCCATCTTACTCCCGAAAGCTGACCCACTATCGAAGCATTAAAGTTCTCCACCTGTTCTTCGGTTCGATACGGATTCTCTGTTACCGGATTGACTGAAACAAAATAAGTCTTGGCACCTCTTCCTGCCCATTCCGCCGCCTTAGCATTAATGAGTTCAGCGTATTTATTGCAGTTCTGAGTATCATTGACTCCAAGACAGATAACAACCTTGGTTCCCTTGCCGACGCATTCATCGGCCTGACCAATGGCCTTATCAACCAGCCACTGATATCCTTTTGAGTTTTCACATATCCACGAACTGTTGCCTCCGCCTACAGCTTCTCTCATCTGAACGCATCTCGAATCTCCGATAAAGAGTATTCCTGCTGGAGGCATGGCAGGTGCGGGTGCAGGCGCCTGCTGCTGCGCCGGTTGAGCGGCTTGTGCCTGCTGTGGCTGGGCTTGCTGCGCTGCCTGCTGCTGTTTTATGGCTTCCATAGCTGCTGCTTCCTGTTCAGCCTTGAGTGCTTCAAGGTCTATCTTTTCTTCACCCAGATATTTATTGCTTACAAAGGCTTTCTTATCTCCTCTGTCTATAAGATACCATCCGTCCTGGCCGTATCTTCCTATTACTTTAACCTCGGTATTTGTCTTTATGTTTCCAGCGATCTCGTAATCTGTAGACGGGCCTGTACGCATATTTACATTAGTCTGTGCATACAGTGTCTTTGCTTCTTCAAAGTTGACTATCTTTGTGCTGTCTATATCTGTAGCAAGACCGGATTCATCTATTGCAGGTGTCGGCTCTACAGCCTCAGTTACTTCTGCTCCTGATTCAGTAACCTCTTTTACTTCTTCCTTGACAGGTGTCGGTTCTGGTGTTACTTCAGGCGTAGCCTTCTCTTCTTCAGTCTGCTCATCACTTACCTGCGCCTGTTGTTCGATGACCTCTTCAGTCTGCGTGACATCAGTCGATCCACATCCCAAAAATAAAACGCTAAAGCATGCTATGCACAAGATAATTGTTAGAAACTTAACTAATCTTTTCACTTCTTTTGCTTATCCTTCCTGTCCACCATTCAATACTGAAGCCTATAGCAACACTGACAAATAGAACTATCAGTCCTGCGATGACCGTACCCTTAAGATAACTCCATTCATCCTTATATGCAACATATTTCCAGAATATCCTTGAATGTAAAAGATATATATATAGTGAGTATCTTCCCAGTGTCGGGAGTATCACTCCATTTGCTTTAAGCTGCACACAAAGTCCGAGCGCCATAACAGTAAACATCATGCTGAGTGTCATATATGAAGCATAAGTTTCACTCAGGCTATGCCAGATGCTGAAAATTATAGTTAATGCCATCCCTATCATTGCAAGATTTGTCTTTATGATAAACTCTTTTACTTTTTCTCCAAATCTTTTTTCAAGTGTCGCTGCATATACTCCTATAAGAAAGGCTCCGTTTGACAACTCCCAGAATGGAGAAAAGCCTTTTTTCCACAGCATATGTGTAAATGCTATGACGCCTACAGTAAGCAGAATCTCTTTTAGCTTTCCGATCTTATAAAAGATAATGAACATTATATAAAAAACAAAAAGCACACACATAAACCAGTGATCAAAGCCTATGATCAGATTAATAAATGCTTTCGTACTGTCGATGCTCCTATCGATCAGAGCAAAGAAACCAACTATTAATATATAGGGAACATAGCTGTTTAAGAATCGGTTTAACACAAATCTCTTATCAATCCCGTTCTTCTGATAGGACTTAACTAGTCCGTATCCCGAAAGCAGAAAGAATATATCCACACCATATATTCCCCATGTGTATATCCACTGTTTCCACATTTCATTGATGGTATCATCACCTATCCCATATATGAAATGAGAACCGATTACCATTAAAATGGCTATTCCTCTGAATACCTTAGATGTCCTGTTATCTATCAATCCCCTTATCTCCCTATATCTTAAAATAGTCCGCTATCGCATGAAACAGCAACCTGTTATCGTTTTCAAGGCTTATCACACTGCCCGATGCGATGAATGTCAAAAAGGCATATGCAAGCGATAATATCATGCATATAAAAGCGATCCTGCAAATATGCTTATACTCAACTATATGTCTACCCTTGTCAAGATGGATAAGCCACAGCACTGCAGATGCCAGGATGAACAGTGGTGCGAAATCGCATGTATATCTGTATAAGACTCCCGCACCATTTGCATCAAATCCAGCAACTATCACTGCACAAATGACCAGATAAAGAATAAGCAGCCTTATCGGTCTTTCTATCTTCTTTAAACCAGTAACAAGCATCGTCCACAGCGATACCATAAACGCATTGGCAACAAGTATGCCGCCGTAAGTGTATTCACATAAAAATCTTCCCATGTAGTTGCCGTCAACCTTTGATGCTTCAAGGAACGGAAATACTGTATTGACTGTCGGCGGCTGAAAGAGGAAGCAGTACAGACTTCTTATCAGCCTGTCAAAGTTGAATCCTCTGTGGTTCATATCATTTGTCGTAAGCGAATACGTTGCCCCGAAATCGAATATATTTCCAAATCTTGCATAGTTATACCAGCATACAGGTATCGCAACGATCAGATATGGCATACAGAAGCATACTGTATCTATGATGCTCTTTTTTGTAAAGAGCGATCTGTTCTTAAATCCGTCCTCAAATATAAACCATATCAGTGCCACACCAGAAAGAAGCAAAAGCTGAGGTCTGCATCCGGCAACAAGTGCCATGCATAGGCTTCCAAGACTTATATATATCTTTCGAATGATCGCATTTTTCGCATTAAGCGCGTAAAGCCACAGTCCCAGTCCCGTAAACGAAAATGCAACGGCTCCCATTATTGGGATGTTGTATATATCCGATCTTGCAGTAATATATATGAAATTTGCCGACAACTGCATGACAGATATAACGCCAATATACCATATATAAGGGATACTCTTTATATACCTTTTAACAAATCCGGTCACTGTCAAAAATACACCTATAGTGAGCAGTACATAAAAAGCATACATCGCCTTATAGTTTGGCAGATCAGCTTTCCTGGTTACGCGATACGGGTAGTATAAAAGCAGTTCCGGTACTATTCCAAAATACGAATAGTAGTGTCCCTTATAAAAGGCATAATCCATCGAATAGGGAATCCCTTCAGCCAAAAGGGTTATGGTATCATAAGGGTTTTCAACTTCTAAAAGCTTTGGATCCACATACTGCTCAGTCATCTCGATCGTACCCTTTTCAAGGCTTCGAGCAAGCTCCTGATACTGGGAATGATGCGGCCATGGACTGTCTAGAAGCACCTTGTCAGCTTTGTTTATCATCTTTCCAAGGATGAGAAAACAAAACAGCATTAAAAGAGTGACAATAAGCTGCCATGTCTTTTTATCATCATAAAAGATCTCATGTATTGGCGAGTGCGTATATATAAGATACGCCATGTAAAGGATCATGAATATGAGGATAAGCCTTATGGGTTTTACATCGACAGGTATATGCGCATTTGCTCTAATGCTCTTTATATGTGCTATGCACCCTTCTTCCGCTCTTACCTTTACCTGAATGGTATTTACATTGCCAAAAGGATAGATGTTTGAAAATCCGCTGCGTCTGATACCGTTGCATACGGTATATTCGGGTGTCTGATATTCATATTTGTCACCCTCATCGGTAAGGATAACGGATACATATCCAACCTCATAGTTTTCAACATCCATGTCAACATCAACATTGACTACGGGTGCATTTACTGTCACAGTATCCGTGTAGTATGTATACTCGCTATCAGTTGATACATTCTGGGCAAGAGTAAGCGTCTCATAACGTGCGCTCTTAAATGATGACATGTTAAAGACAAATATCTCGATTAGAACGGATATCACTGCGGTTATGACAAGAGCCCTTATTAATTTGTTTGCAATAAGCTTTTTTATCATAGTAAACAATAAACGCCGAATCAGAATCTATCCGATCGGCGCTTTAAACTACTTTTTCCTTCTCAGAGACTGTCTGGCTCCGTGCATCTCTCTTCCGGCTAAAATGTCAGCAACCGCGTCCATGCGAAGCCCTGCATCAATAAAGTCGCAGAATTTGCAGAAAGGCCAGTTCTGTCTGCCTTCGGAAATGCTCTCACGAACCTTTTTGTACATGTCCGAATTCCATGCTTCCTTTACGGATACCTTGTTTAGATCGGCCATGTTTGTCACTTCAAAGTTATCACAGCAGCATATGCCCATTCTTCCATCAGGGAATACAAATACGTCTGTAAACGGCATCAGACAGGTTTCAGTTATTATCTTTGTATCATTCTTCTTGTTTGGAGCGCTCCCTGCTCTGTTCGTGAGCACCGCCTCCATATATCTCATCTGTATGAGTATGTCCACATCCTTAAATTCATCGGGATGTGCCTTTGCATATTCGTAGATCTCTTTTACGTTGTCATGCAGCTTCATATCAAGACAGTAATTGTTGATAATGAGCTGATCCACATACGGCGCAACTTCCTTAACCTTGTCTACAGTTAAGATAAGACCGTTTGTGGACATGAATAAAAATGCTTCAGGCAGCTTTTCTCTGCAGTATTTGTGAAACTCTATGATACGTGTATCGAGCAGTGGCTCATTGTTTCCGTATAATGTAAGATGCCCTTTAAATCCCCAGTCAGCAAGCTGATCTATGATCTTATAAAAGAGCTCATCCTCCATTCGACAGTACGGTCTCTTTTCAGCATTCTTGTTTGCTGTACAGAATGCGCATGTTGAATTGCATCTGTTTATCGTTTCGATATTGAATATCAGCGGCTGCGGAGGTTCCTTGCAGCTGTTGAAATAATCAATGTATCCCTTTTGAGATTTTGCCCTGCTGGCAAACTGAAGCTTTAAGTATGCATTGGAACTGAGCATCGGGAAACGCTTCTGCATCTCCCATCCGAAACGTCCCATGAAGTTGTGTATTCTGACAGGCATAGATTACTCCCCTCTTATCTAGTATTTCTTGGTGTGGAGCCACTCGGCAAGATCCTTGAAATACTTTTCAAGTGCAGGACCGGCTCCGTTAGGAAATCCCACGTTAACAAAATCCCCGTCCTGGAATGCTATCTCAAGCGCCTGATGATCGTCTCCCTCGACACTTATCTCACCCGGTGCTTCTCTGTATTTTTTGATAGTAGTAGATACCGTATATCTTTCAAGTATGTCCGTGATGTCATCAAGTCTCGATCTGTTTATAGGCTCATCGACACAGGTTATCGTTCCGTCCTTTGAAGGATACCAGCAGTTGAATAAAAGTGTATCCTTATCGGTAACATATACTTCAAATCTGTAGCTTTCGGTCTCCTCATCAACCTTGTTTCTAAGTACGATCGATCTTATAGCGTTGGGATCGACTTTCTTTTTTGAGCTGTCATCCTGCGAAGAAAACGGTGTATATGCTTCAGGTTCAACCTCTTCTACTGTCTCTTTATCGCCAAGCCCAAGGCTCTCCCAGTCATGAGCATCCTTTTGAGAATAGTTAAATATCGCACCGAATGCGATAAACACTACTCCGAGGATGATTAACATTATCATCAGTACTTTCTTTGTTGTTTCATCCATTAAATGATCACCTCTGTAAACTATACATTAATTATATTCTTTATCCCGTCACATATGGTACGGGCAACGCTTGGCTTGTTCATTGTGTAAAGATGTATACCGTCAACGCCGTTTGTCAAAAGCTCTATTATCTGACTCATAGCATAAGCCATTCCTGCATCATACATCGCCTCGTTATTGTCGCCGTATTTGTCTATTATCTTTTTAAACTCAACAGGTAGTATCGCTCCGCAGGTAGAGACCATCCTCTGGATCTGCGCAGCCCTTATCGCAGGCATGATCCCCGGTGTTATCGGCACATCTATTCCTGCGATCCTCGCATCCTCAACAAATGAGTAGAAATGTCTGTTATCAAAGAATAGCTGTGACAGCAATACTTCAGCTCCGGCATCAACCTTCTTCTTAAGGTTGTGCATCTCAGATATATGATTGGGGCTTTCAGGATGATCTTCAGGGTAGCAAGCTGCCGCTATGCACAGATCAGTCCTTGGCTTAAGATATGCTATTAGCTCGGATGCATAGTTAAATACACCTTTGGAAGGTGCATTGGGATTTATATCTCCTCTGAGAGCCAAAATGTTTTCTATCCCCGCATCTTCAAGTTCCTTGACGAATTCATCTATCTCTTCCTTTGTATAGGCAAGACCTGTAAGGTGAGCCACAGGTTCGATATGATAAACCTCCTTGATCTTGCGGGCAAGATCTATAGTCTTATTGTTGTTCGAGCTTCCGCCTGCGCCGAAAGTAACACTTATATAATCGGGCTTAAGCTCGCTTAAGATATCGAGTGTAGGCTCTATATCCTTAAGCTCGTCATCCTTCTTTGGCGGAAATATCTCAAAGGATAATACTCCTTTTTTCTTGTTCTTGTATATATCCGAAAGTTTCATAATCTCCTCTGATGTGATTCACAATATAACAAAACATCGCTTCTATTATAGTGTATATTGCACAAAAATGCTATAATTAATCTCATGAAACGTTTGGATTACTTCGATCTTGCAAAGGGAATAGGAATTTTTCTAGTCGTCCTCGGACATGCGACTTTTGTAAATGAGCATGTCATAACATGGGTCTTTTCATTTCATATGCCTCTATTCTTTATGATATCGGGCATGTTAATGGCTCATAAGAACGAAGAAAATCTTACGATGCGTGAACTTCTTCACAAAAAACTAAAGAGCATACTGATCCCCTATCTGTGCTTCAGCATATGCTACAGCATTATCGATATAATAAGTGTCTTTCTTAAGCAGATCTCGCTTTTTGATCTTAAGACCAACCTTGTATGTACTGGAACCTTTGCAGGAAGCGGACCGTTGTGGTTTTTAACGACACTGTTTTTTGCAGAGATCCTGTTTTCCCGCCTTCTTAACCTGCTCGGAGACTTAAAGGCTGTTGCCGTATCTGTTATTTTATCCATTGTCGGAATAATAACCTGGCATTTCTTCGAGCCCGTATTCAATGCATCAAGAAACGATCTGAGCAGATTCTTTCTGTTGAGTTTTCCCTTTGAACTTATCCGTTTCGTGATATGCATGAGCTTTATAGCCATTCCCTATATCCTGTACAGACACCTTTTAAAAAAGCTCACAGATAAGAAAGCCATACCTCTTATTATAGGTATCCTGCTGATGATATCAAATGTCATCCTTTCGCAATTTAACTCAAACATAGACATACATAACCTAGACTACGGCAACGTATTCTTATTTATCATAAACGCTTTCAGCGGCTCGTTTGGACTGATACTTATATGCAGATCACTGCCAAAAGTCAAGATAATGAAGCCTGTACTTTTCTGGGGAAGGAATTCACTCACCATCATGGCAACTCATTTAAACTTCTATATCCTCTATCTTGGCGGTGTAGTCGCATATATGATAAATCCGTATATCACTCGAGCAAAGGAATACATCTTCTTATTTAATATCCTTTTAGTCACAATGCTCGTTGAAACGATCCTTATCATTCTAATAAACAGATTCATTCCCTGGTCAGTCGGAAAATCACGTAAATAAATTTTCGCACTATAAAAGGCGGCATCACACGATGCCGCCCTGTTTATTTATTCTCTAGACTGCCAGGAAGAACTTGATAAGGAAGATTGCTGAAATAACATATGTAAGAGCCGAAACCTTCTTAGCCTCTCCCTTTAATACACAGATAAGTGTATAAGAGATGAGTGCGAGTCCGATGCCGTGTCCGATAGAACTTGATATCGGCATAGCGATAAGCATTATAGCAACGGGAAGTCCCTGTTCTATATCTTCAAAATCAACCTTCTTAAGTCCGCATAACATCAGATATCCTACATAGATAAGAGCTGCACTGGTTGCCGGAGGCGGGATAACTGCCGCAATGGGAGCAAGGAACATGCATGCCAGGAATAATATACCTGTTACGAGTGCTGTAAGACCTGTACGTCCACCTGCCTCAACGCCTGAAGCAGACTCAACAAATGTTGTAACTGTAGAAGTACCTGTGCATGAACCTACAACAGTACCAACAGCGTCAGAAAGAAGAGCTTCTCTCATGTTGGGCATGTTGCCTTCTTCATCGACCATGCCTGCTCTTGAAGCTGTACCAACTAAAGTTCCGATGGTATCAAACATATCTATGATACAGAAAGTGATGACCAGTGTAACGACCGTGAACCAGCCGATCTGTATAAGACCTGCGAAGTTAAACTTAAACAGTGTAGTTGAGGCCATGTCAGCGAAAGGCGGAACAAAGCTTGCAGTAGCAAGAGATGCAAAAGGATTTGTATCAAAGAATACTGCCTCTGAGATCCAGTAAACAACAGATGCGATCAGCATACCGATGAGTACTGCGCCTTTAACCTTCTTATGACTTAAAGTAACGATTGCGAAAAGTCCCACGAACATTGTGATGACTGTAAGGACCATCCATCCGTAAGCGCTTCCCATGGTGTCACGAGCATAACTGGGGGTAAGAGCACCGAAGAAATCTCTCATAGCATAGAAAGGACCGCCTGTCTCTGAATACTGTCCTGCATTTGATCCGACACCGATATTTAATAGCATAAGACCGATCGAAGGTGCGATTCCAAGTCTGATGCCAAGCGGTATACCCTCAACTATCTTTTCTCTTATGTTGAGTACCGAAAGGATGATAAATAGGATACCTTCGATAAGAACGATACATAAGGCTGCCTGGAATGATTCGGTATAGCCTAGACCTGTGATACCTACGATATTGACAACTACAACGGCAAAGAAACTGTTAAGTCCCATACCGGGTGCCATGGCAAAGGGCTTGTTTGCAAGCAGTGCCATGCAGATACAGCCAATACCAGAAGATATGACGGTAGCCAAAAATACCCCGTTCCAAAGCGAACTTCCTACATCAAAATTTGTAAGAAGATTGGGATTCAGAGCTATGATATACGCCATTGTCATGAATGTTGTAAGACCGGCGATTATCTCAGTCCTGATGGTGGTATTGTTTTCGTTTAGCTTAAAGATTTTCTCCATCACGTTCTCCTCCTTTGAATGATTAAGCTAATAAAAATTATAGCACCATCTTTGCAATATAAAAAGTGTTTTAGCCTTTCACTTTTACAAAAGTTTTTCTTGCTCTTATGAGTTATTTATCAACTGTCAAAAGGCAAAAAGAAAGTGCCCCTTAATAAGGAGCACCTTGTATGTCAAAAAAACTATCTTTGCACTCTTCCGCTGCCGTCGCCGCCCATGAGGTTTTCAACCTCTGAGCGTGTGACAAAATTGAAATCTCCGGGAATAGTATGCTTGAGCGCTGAGGCAGCCACACCGAATTCAAGGGCATCCTGCATGCTCCTTTCATCAAGCAGTCCGCAGATCACTCCTGCCGCAAAGGAATCTCCTCCGCCTACCCTGTCAACGATAGGAGTTATCGAATATGTCTTTGAATGATAGAATTCTCTGCTCTTTCCGTTCATGATGCATGCAGACCAGCCGTTGTTTGAAGCCGAATACGACTGTCTTAATGAGCTAACGATATATTTAAATCCGAATGCATCGGCCATGGCATTAAAGACTTCCTCATAGCCTGCAAGATTTAATTCTCCCTTTGTAACATCTGTCTTTGATGCCTTAAATCCAAGTACCTTTTCCGCATCCTCTTCATTGCCTATGCATATATCAACATACTGCATAAGATCAGTCATTACAGATCTTGCCTTTTCACTGCTCCAGAGCTTCTTTCTGAAATTAAGATCCACCGATACCGTAACACCGGCCTTTTTTGCTGCTATTAACGCCTGCTTTATCAGGTTAGCCGCACTGTCGCTTATAGCCGGAGTTATACCTGTAAAATGAAACCAGTCGGCATCCTTAAAGATCTCATCAAAATCAAATTTATCAGGTGTTGCCGTAGCTATCGAGCTTCCTGCCCTGTCATAGATAACATTGCTGGCGCGCATGGCAGAACCTGTTTCCAGAAAATAGATTCCCAGTCTGTCACCGCATCTTGCAATATACTTAGTGCCTACATTGTACTTTCTGAGAGAAGCGACCGCACTCTCGCCAATTGCCTGGCCGGGAACTGCGGTGACAAATTCCGTGTCATATCCGAAATTTGCCAGTGATACGGCTACGTTTGCTTCTCCGCCTCCGTAGCATACATCGAATTCATCGGCCTGTATGAATCTCTCATTATTCGGTGTGGATAATCTTAACATTATCTCACCCATTGTTATAACTTTTTTACTCATCTCTAACCTCTTATGCTCTTTACAAGTCTTACCGCTTCCTTGGTAAGCTCTGTTATTTTTTCAAAATCTTTCGAATCGATAAGATCAGCTTTTACCATCCAGCTGCCGCCGCATGCAGCGATCTTCTTAAATGAAAGATACTGCTCTAGATTGTCTGCGTTTATCCCGCCTGTCGGCATGAACATTACCGATGTATAAGGTGCTGCCATTGCCTTTATCATAGCAACTCCACCTGCCTGCTGTGCAGGGAAGAATTTAAGGACTTCAAGTCCTCTCTTTACTCCCTGTGCAACCTCGGAAGGTGTCATGCATCCTGGAACGACAGGTATATCCTTGTCTATGCAGTAATCCACGATCTCAGGATCAAATCCGGGACTTACGATAAACTTTGCTCCAGCACTTACCGCCCTGTCAACCTGATCTATGGTAAGCACCGTTCCTGCGCCTACCATCATATCGGGATATTCCTGTGACATTATCCTGATAGCTTCCTGCGCCGCATCGGTCCTGAAGGTAACTTCGGCACACTTAAGTCCGCCTTCGCATAAAGCCTTTGCAAGAGGCTTGGCATCTTCTGTTTTATTGATCACAACCACCGGTATCACACCGTAGCTGCATAAATCCTGTAATGTCTTATTCATTTGATTCTCCGTATCACCATTTCATAAGTTCACACATCTTGTCGTAAAGAAGCTTTGCCGCTTCCTTCTTAGTCTGCGGATGAAGCTCGTTCATAAATCCGAGATCATATATATCCGCTATGGTAGAATTTTCTATCTTTGCAGCGGCTCTTTCCTGAGCAAGACGCAGATTATCCCATTCTGTCGTATCATATACTGCATCCGGACCGTCTTCGCCGCCAAACTTTGGAAGCTCTACAAATCCGAAGGCAAGATCATCCTTAAACAGTTCTCTGAGACACTTGACCATCTCTATCATGAGATATTCGTATTCCCAGGCATGATTGGCATTGCTCTCACCCTGATAGAAAAGTACTGAAGAAAACCGCAGGTTCCTTAACGGATATACCATCCTGTTATACTGAGCGGTCGGCTTCCAGTTAAGGAATGTGATATCCTCGAATTCATCGTAGCTGCCTGTATTTTCATCGTACATGCTAGCGCCTATCTTATACTGCCACTGGCCCTCAAGAGATATCTTTTCATCCCCAAGTGAAAGATAATACGGCATCTCGATGATGAATCCGCCGCTTCTGGCATTTGCAATGACACGTACCACTATGGTGTTTTCACCCTCATGAAGAACACCTGCGGGAATGCGGTATCTTCTCGGAGGATATCTGTATTCGGTATTTCCAATCTTGATACCGTTGACATATGCTGTGTCGGCATCCACCAGTGTACCCAGATATACTCTTATCTCCTTATTAAGCCAGTGCTTTGGTATATCTACTGTCTTTAATACCCAGACGCTTCCTCTGTGAGCTTCAAGCTCGCTGTACTCAGATCCCATCCAGCGGCCCGGCACCGTAATGAATCTTTCTTCTTCACCGTTTTCAAACAGTGTAGTCTTTTTCTCCCAGTGCTCCTTAAGCCCGATATCTCTGTCATCAAGCTTTTTAGACCATTCCTGCTGCTTTTTAACTTCAGCCTCGGACATGCTTTTGACCCATGCGCTGTCCTTGTACTTTGCAAGCTGCTTCTCATAGCATACCTTGCAGCTGTCATTCTTTGAGCAGTTACAGTTTTCTATGTTCTCGCCTCGCTTTAGAGCTTCTTGCCTTAAGATCTTTCCGATATTGATCACACGCTCTTCACTCAGATATGACTCTATATGAGTTCCGCCGACACCTGTCTGGATCAGTCCTACAGGTACACCTGTTCTTTCCTGGTGAAAACGTGCAAAAAATATCCCAAGAGCGCTCATTAAAAGGATCTTATCCTGGACAGCTTCCTGCCATGATCCCTCGTACAGTTCATCCACCGGACCGTTAAATTCATGTTCCTTTGCGACCTCAAACATATGTATCCTCGGAAGGTTCATCTGCATGATCTCTTCCTCATACATATCCAGGCACCTGCAAAGCGGCAGCTCAATATTTGACTGACCGGCCAAAAGAAAGACATCACCGCACATGACATTTGACAGCTCACGTACTGTTTTGCCGTTTTCGCTGATACTTATCTCATACGGTCCGCCGACGTCAACAGCCGGCAGGTCGATCTTAAAGCTTCCATCATTATCCGCATTACCCGTGACCGTCTTATTGTTAAGCTTTATCTCAATTGTGCTTCCAGGTTCGCATTCCTTTCCCCAGATGCAGTTTTGTTTGTCACGCTGTAATACAAGACCATCACTTATCAAAGACGATAACTTCATATTCATACCCCTCTTTAATATATCGTTCTGCCCTTTTCGTCATCTATACCGCATTTGCGATAGAAATAACTGTTCACTATATCACACCACTCATGCGCATTATCGACCTGCATATCAAATCGTTTCTTTGATTCCAAAAACGCTCTGTCATCGATCTTTCCTTTGAGGCTGTTCCATTCATCCCGCATCCTTTTTGCCTCTTCGTAGCCTTCAAAATGCGTATCATAGATATGCTGTATGATCGTCTTGCCGCTGCTCAGTACGTGCTTGTACGGCATCTTATGGAAAAACAGCAAAAGCTCTTCAGGCGTTTTTGAAGCATCCCTGTACATTTCCCTGTTGGGACTGTTATACTGTCCTGCAAAGTCAGTACCATCTGGTCCTCTTTCAACACCGATACTCTGCCAGTCTGCCCTATGATATGTTCCCCATCTGTCATATTCATAGCCGTCAACACTCGGGCCGTAATGATCATGAGGCTTTACCATCCAGCCTATTCCGAGAGGCGCTGTATATTTTTCATAAGCAGGCCATGAGCTCATTAGGATATCGCTTATAGTATCTTCTACTTCCTTATCATGAGAAAATGTAAGCTTTATCCATTCCCTTGCTATATCTTCGCTGTCAAGATCTGTATTGAACGCAAGTCGTCCGAATCCGTAAAGATTTGCTGCAGCAAGATCGTTTCCTGTCCAGTTTTCATCATTTCCGGTATTGGTTACAGCGACCATTCCTCCGATCTTAACATTGCCGGTCTTTGTGCTTATGATATTTGCTACCGTGGACTCGGTATCATCTGCTCCGTTCATATATGTCTTGAATGAGAGTATCTGCTTAAACCACGGTATTAGGTAGCACACATCTATCTGATGGCCCGTATACTCCTGGGCGATCTGAACTTCCAACATCTGATTTGTTTTTCTCATACCGCCAAACAGAGGCGATACTGGCTCCCTTACCTGGAAATCCATCGGTCCGTTCTTTATCTGAAGGATCACATTGTCTGCAAACTGACCGTCAAGCGAACTGAAATAATCATAGCCTGCTCTTGCTCTGTCAGTCTTAAGATCACGCCAGTCCTGCTTGCAGTTATATACAAAGCATCTCCATATGATCAGGCCTCCGTAAGGTCTTATAGCCTCAGCTAACATATTTGCTCCGTCTGCCTGAGTCCTTCCGTATGTAAAAGGTCCCGGACGTCCTTCCGAATCAGCCTTTACAAGAAAGCCTCCAAGATTCGGTATGACATCATACACCTCTTTCATCTTGTTCTTCCACCAGGCGATAACCTTTTCATCAAGCGGATCCGCACTTTCAGGTTCATACTCGATAGGCATCGCATAGTTTAGGCTTAAAAACAGCTTTACGCCGTAGCAGGCAAATATATCTGACAGCTTAGCCACCTTGTCTATAAATCTTTTATTAACAAGATCAGTTGCCGCTTCCTTTACGTTTACATTGTTTATCGCAACGGCATTTATGCCGATGGAAGCAATAAGCCTCGCATAGTCGCGTGTTCTTTCATTTATAATGATATCATTGTTTTCAAAAAAGAATGAATTTCCGGAATATCCGCGTTCTATGGAACCGTCCATGTTGTCCCAGTGATCCAGCATACGTATGGGATTTGACGGTATCTCTGTAACATCCGTATTATCGTTAAACGCATCCGTCCTGACAAGTGCAAGGAACCTGAACACGCCGTATATGACAGCCTGGGGCGTTCCTGCCTCTATATAAGCTATATCGCCGTCTGCATAGATGTGATAGCCTTCCTCTCCAAGTCTGTCCTGACCTGTCTTCTTTATTATTATACCCTTATTGGGAGCGCTTATATCTATATCAAGGCTTCTTTCAAACATTGATAAACTTGCTCTTGCAAGCTCATCAGAAGCTGTTGATATGACATCATCCTTTTTAAATCCGTCAACATACAGAGTGGTGAAATACTTTCCGTATGTATCTTTATTGGCAGCTTTGTAATCAAGCCAGCACTGAGTCCACATATTTTTTCAATACCTTTCTGACGCTTCCTTTTCCCTGCATCATCTCTTCATACATTGCTAATATCTTATCAGCCAGTTTATCCTCATAAAGGTCTACGGCAAATATCTCTTTCTTTTTAAGTATGTCCTTTACATCCATTGTCTTTAATTCATCAAGCTTCGGATCAGGACTGAGTTCAAACCTATCCCCGTTATCGTCAATGCCCTTAAGATATCTCAGCCATCCGGCAAGAACAAGAGGTATGAGCGTAAGGCTGTCTGTACTCAGATCAGTCCTTTCTCTGTATGCTTTGATCGTCTCTCCGAACCTTATCGGTATCTTCTGTGACGTATCACAGGCGATACGCTGAGGCGTATCCGGCATGAACGGGTTGGGAAGTCTTAACTTTAAGACCGCTTCAATAAAGTCTTTGGGCGAGAGGACCTTCGGATCAACAACTACAGGCATCCCTTCCACGTATCCGAGTTTATATACAAGATCTTTAAGATCTTTGTCATCCATCTCGTCATGAATGGTCGTATATCCCAATAAACATCCGAATACTGCAAGAGCGGTATGAAGAGGATTAAGACAGGTGCATACCTTCATCTTTTCCGTCTTGTCCACTGTCTCTCTGTCGGTAAATATAATACCGCCTTTTTCATAGGCTTCTCTTCCATTGGGGAACACATCTTCAATAACAAGGTATTGCGTCTCCTCCGCATTGACAAACGGAGCAACGTACGTATTCTTTGATGTTACTACCTGAAAAAGGTCATCGATACCATCCTCAATCAGCATGCTTTCGATCTTTGCATCCGGTCTTGGTGTGATCTTGTCGATCATGCTTAACGGAAAAGAGACTCTGCTCTTATCCGAAACATAATCTTTAAACCCCTTTTTACAAGTACCATCTTTTTCCCATTTATCAGCAAATTCAATTACCGCCTCATACAGCTTGTCACCGTTATGCGAGCAGTTGTCCATGCTCACCATGGCTACGGGGAGCGCTCCTGCCAAAAAGCGTTCATACAAAAGCCTTGTGACCTTGCTCATATATGCCGGTGTCTTATATCCCTTCTCGGTGATGGTAAAGCTGACCATCTGAAGAGAAGGCGCTCTAAAGATCTCTCTTAATCTTTCTATCTCTTTTTCATTATCTTCATCTAGCATGCATGACTCCACGACAGAGCCCACCACGGTCTTATCAACCGTTCCGTCTGCCTTAAGAGTAACAAGTATGCTCAGATCATCGTGAGGTCTGTTCATCTTTTCAATGATCTCATAGTCATATCCTTCCGCAACTATGAGTCCCGTATCAGTGATCCCTCTGTTTAGAAGATCCTGCATTACATTTGCCTGAAAAGCCCTGAAGATGTTTCCTGCCCCGAAATGTATCCATTTCGGATTTTTAACGGTGTTTGCTCTTACTGCATCCCTGTCATATTCAGGTAGCTTGTATCCTTTATCAAGCCATTTCTTTTTATCTGTTATCCCTTTACTATTAAGTTTCATGTTTTTGCCTCGTTATTCGTATAAATTAATTGTACCAATTTCCCGAGAAAAATTGGTACAAGATTTCTTTATTTATTGCTCTTTACTATTGCTTCCCACAGGCCGTTAAGATATGTCGCTCCAAGCGCTCTGTCATACAGACCGTATCCGGGCATGGCTACCTCATCCCATATCATCCTGCCGTGGTCAGGACGGATAGGGCCTTCAAAGCCTATATCATACAGAGCTTTCATTATCTCATAAAGATCAAAGCTTCCGTCGCTTGAAAGATGAGCTGCTTCCTCAAAGTCATCATCCGAATTGAACTTGAGATTTCTGACATGTGCGAAATGTATCCTTCCCTTGAGTGCCCTTATCATAGCCGGAAGATCGTTCTTTCTGTTTGTTCCGTACGAACCTGCACAGAATGTCACTCCGTTATGGGGATTATCGACCATCTTCATCATCCTTTGGATGTTCTCAAGATTGATGATTATCCTGGGAAGGCCGAATACCGACCATGCCGGATCATCTGGATGTATCGCCATGTTTATATCATACTCGTCACATACGGGCATGATCCTTTCGAGGAAATACTTAAGATTTTCAAAAAGCTTTTCCTCATCTACACCCTTGTACTTTTCAAAAAGCTCCTTTATGAGCGCCATTCTCTCAGGCTCCCATCCCGGAAGTATGGCTCCGTTTGCATCTTTGCTTATTGAATCAAACATTGATTCCGGATTAAGCGCATCTATAGCTGCCTGGTTGTAGGCAAGTACCGTCGAACCGTCAGGACGCTTTCTTGCAAGCTCGGTTCTGGTCCAGTCAAAAACCGGCATGAAATTATAGCAAACAAGATGTATATCTTCTTCGCCAAGGTTTCTTAAAGTCTCAATATAATTGTCTATATACTGCTCTCTGTCCGGACTTCCTATCTTAATCGCATCATGTATATTGACTGACTCTATGCCCGAAATATGAAGTCCCGATGCCTCAACCTCTTCTTTAAGCGCATGAATCTTCTCTCTGGTCCAAACTTCTCCGGGGGTAGTATCATAAAGAGTTGTGATAACTCCCGTAACTCCCGGTATCTGTCGGATCTGCTTAAGTGAAACTGTATCAAATCCGGTTCCAAACCATCTGAATGTCATTTCCATCTTATTCTTCCTCTTTCTGTTATCTGAATATAAATCGCCCAAAATCAAAGTGACTTCCCGGAAGGAAAATAAATGTTACATCATTCACACCTTCTACCTCTTCGAGTTCAAATTCATATTCCGTATACTCCTCACAATACGGAAACTCTATGATCTGTCTCACCGCACATCCGTCTTTTTCAAACAGGATATGAATCGTGTTTTTCTCAAGCAGAGTACGGCCATATATCTTTATACTTTTTATCGGTGATGAACCGAAGTCCATATTTTTAAATACCAGTGAAACATTATTGCCGATATCCTCGACATTTTCCCCGGTAACCTTGAACGCATCACCGTATATCTCATCGGCCTGCGCGGCTTCGTTCATCTGTCTTGCCCTGTTATATCTCTCAAAGCAAAATCCTTTGATATGTATCTTATGGTGAAGTTCGATACCAAAGGTCTGTACCCCTTTCAGTACCTCATCCAGTTCAAAGGTTTCTTCCTGATATACATTCCACTTTGACGGCTTATTGTAAACACCCCTGCCGCATATTCTGCTATCCTCAGCGTAAGGGAAACCCTTCCAGAAGATAATCTCTGTTTCTTTGTTATCCAATTCGAAGATAGGGATGGTAACCCTCTTTGCACCATTCTCGCCGAAGTCAAGATTGTCATATGCGATAAGGCACATCTGAGTTCTGGATGTGGATACACCCTTCTCATTTCCGTTTCCCACATCTCCTTCACTGCGATCATACAGTGAGCCCGAAACAAATTCATAGGGATCTGTATACATCTTTCCGAAGCCTTTGGCTGTCATATCAAGGACGGAGATAACAACTGTCTTTTTGTTCTCATCCTTTACCAGTGCACGAACCTTGAATTCACCGTCTCCCAAAGCTCTTATCTTTACCCCGAGTCCGTCGGTGTTCACCTTTTCCACAACCGCTTTTTTTATCTCCACTCCCGCCTCGTTGGTTATCTGCCATGTAATGTCATCAAACACGGCGTTTGCAGGATGAAGTGTGGCGGTTATGGTCGTCGCAGGTTCATCCGGTGTCAATATAAAACCGTCTGTGCTTACAAGCTCCAGTTTTCTCACAGGGATATCCGTCTTATTAACAGATGCCTTGACCCAGATATGTCCTCTTTGTCCGTTACTCCTTACTATCGCAAGAAGCTTTCCCGAAAACATCCTTTTTGAGTCTCCTTTGTAAGAGTCGTTATCGGTGCTGTCTCCGTTGTCCAATCCTGCCAAAAATCCCTGCCCTTCGACTGATACGTCCACTCTGCAGTTGGCGTTTTCTACCAGTCGATTTTGTTCGTCGAGGGCTGTGATCTCAACAAAGAAAAGACTGTCTTCACCTTCAGATACCTCAAAGGTATCCTGCGACAGACAAAGCTTTTCAACATCGCCAAAGCTTTCTCTTCTTTCACTTACAAGACATTTCCCTGCCTCGTCATAAGCCTTTGCTTCTATAAATCCGTCACTGTATCCGGTGCGAAAATCCGCATAAAAGCTTATGCCTTTTTCATGATCTATATATTTTGAGCCCAAAGACTCTCCGTCCTTGAAAAGCTCAACCCTATGCATATTTGAACATACCCTGATATCAATAAGCTGTCCGGGATTGAAATCCCAGTACGGCAGAAGATGTATCACAGGTGTCCTGTTCTCTGTCCATTGTGCCTTATAAAGATAATATGCATCCTTTGGAAAGCAGGCGGTGTCCGCAAGTCCAAAGTACGAATTCTTTGTATGATACGGAGTAGGCTCACCTATATAATCGATGCCACTCCATATAAACTGACCGAGACTGAAGTTTTTGTCTCTTTCGGTGGCGATACATTGATCCTGAGTTTTTGCTCCCCAGCTTGTTGAACTGTTTCCAAGCGAAGAACATTGCATATCATCATCCGAAAGTATTGACTGGCTGAGCGGGAAATGGTATATCCCTCTGGATTGCACAACAGAGGAGGTTTCCGATCCGTATATGATCCAGTCTGGATGAGCCTTATGATGCTCATCATACAGTCGCTCCGTATAGTTATAACCAATCAGTTTTATCTTATCGGCACATGCCTGTGTATTCTCCCATGCCATATAATTGGAGCAAAGCGTAGCAGGCGCATGTTTATAGATATCATATTTTTCGACAAGCTCCATAAGATGAAGCATTGTATCCATGCCATCCTTTGAGGCGTGTGTATCATATATCTCATTTCCCACAGACCACATAATAACGCTCGGATGATTCCTGTCTCTTTCAATCCATGCTTTTACATCCTTTTCATGCCATTCGTCAAAAAAGCGTCCGTAGTCAAATGGATTTTTTTCTTTTTTCCAACAGTCAAATATCTCATCGAGAACCAGCATCCCCAGCTCGTCACATATATCCAGAAATCCCGGTGCGGGAGGATTATGTGCCACCCTGATCGCATTTGCTCCCATTTCCTTCATAAGCTTTATCTGCCGCCTTGCTGCATCCGGGTGAAATGCATGTCCCAAAGCGCCAAAATCATCATGAAGACATACACCTTTGAGTTTCGTATGCTCTCCGTTGATGTATAAGCCACTGTCGGAGGTAAATTCCAATTCTCTGAAACCTATATTTATATCATCACTGTCAGAAACTGTATCATCCTTATATAAAATGACTCTGAGCAAATAAAGGTAAGGTATCTTATCGGACCAAAGCCTCGGATCATCAATCAAAAGCTCAGATGTCCTGCTCTCTGCGATAAGCACTCCGCTATTATCGTACAATTCCAGTCCGATATCCGGCTTGTGCCTGTCAATACTCTCTGGTTTATTTGCTCCAACAACGTATTCCGGGCAAGATTCTTTATCACAGATGACCGCGTCGACTTCAATTTTCCAATGATTGTCTTCTCTGCTTGTCCCTACCGCGATTCCATCAGGCAGTATGTACCTGTCCGGCATATCATACAGCCATACATTTCTTACTATTCCGGGACCGGCGTACCATCTGGAATTTGGATTTCTGTATACAATCCTTACAAGGATGAGATCATCCTCCGACGATATGTACGGGGTCACGTCTACCCAAAATGAAGTATATCCGTTAGGCCAGTCGCATATATCCGTCCCGTTTATCCAAACGGAAGCATCCATATATACCCCTTCGAAATACAGGATATAGTTTCTGTCTTCTTCCGGTGTGAAGCCTATTTTCTTTGCATACCAGAATACTTTATCTCTGTAAAACTCGTCTGTATCATGTATCGCCGCATCATGTGGCACATTGACACATTCAAAATCTGCCCCTATCGTTTCAGGACAATTAAGGGCATCTTTTGAATACTCCAATGCTTTATAAAACCAGTTTTTATTAAAATCCGATCTGTTTCTCACAACCTTCTCTTTAAATAGAGCGCTCCACCACAGATGGAGCGCCCATATTATAGTTCACTTCAAATCACTATTAATCTTTTAATCAGTCAAGGTTTGTTGCACTACCGTAAGCAGCTTCCCAAGCTGTTGTACGCTCGTCTATAATAGCCTGTCCGCCTGCTGAAAGGTAATCAGCCATAGCGTTATCCCATGTTGTATCAAAAGCATCTGCTGCTGCAACTACTGCTGTGTCGTATACTTCATCTCTCTTAGATGCAAGAGCTTCACCCATACCGTCTTCAGATGTGATCTGAGCAACCTTAACGTTCTTCTCGTATCTGGGATTTGTCATAGAAAGCTTAATTGCTGTCTCAACATCCGCAGAATCTACACTTGCATAGCTGTGAGCCATTGAAAGCTCAGTGAGCTTGTCATCTGTAAAATGAAGACCGTTACATGTGATTGTGTAGTCAATATTCTGACCTGAGTTCATGATAGCATCGCCTTCTGCTGCGATTATCTCTATAGCCCCGTCATCAAGTACGTTGTGTGTAACACCTTCGTCACCGATCTGGAGATACTGGATATGCTCAGGATCTGAGATCCAGTCTAAGTAAAGCATAGAAGCAAGAGGCTCATCATTTGTGCTCGGGAAGAAGATCTTTCTGTCGCCGGCTTCTGAGATACCGAACTTAAGTGTCTTGCCTGCTGCGTTCTCGAAGCAGTCAACAGCTACATATTTAGCATTTTCACCAACAAGTCTCTTAAGGTTAGCCTGGATTGAATCCTCACCGTTTCTGAAAGGATAATCCCAGTTATGCTGGAATGCACCAACATAACCAGCCTTCATCATATCATCTTCTGTTGTATCGCCTGATCCGTACAGAGCGAAATCTTTCCAAAGAAGACCTTCGTTGTACCACTTGTTAAGTGTTCTGATAGCTTCCTTTGTGCCGTTCTCTGTAAGCTTTCTGTCATCAAAACCGTTGATGTAGAACTCTTTATCTGTGATGTCAGGAGAAATCTCAGACTCGATAAGAAGAGCTGCTCTCCAACCTACATCATAAGATACTGAGAAAGGAACCATCTTCTTAGCATCGCTGCCAAGGAGTTTATCAGCATTGTCTCTGAATGCACAGATCATGTCATAGAACTCAGCCTTTGTTGTGGGCGCCTTCATGTTAAGAGCATCAAGCCAATCCTGACGAACGAATGTAAGGATACGTCTGGGGTTAGCACGCTTACCCTCTATAGCCCAAAGTGTTCCGTCATTGATATCCTGATCCCAGTAGATGTTTGACTCACCGAGCCAGTTCCAAAGGTTCTGTGTATCAGCCTTGTAGTTATCAACATATTCCTTAAGATCAAGAACACCGCCCATGTTAGCGTATGTCTGAATTGTAGGATAAGAATATGTTACGCAGATATCAGGTGCTGTGCCTGCGGCGAGGAGGTTGTTGATCTCATCAACCTCTGTCCAACGAGGTACTGCTACGAACTCAACTTCTACGTTGTGATCCTCGAGCATACCCTTCTTGATATACTCTGTATACATGTTGTTTGTAGGATCTGATCCGCCGTCATTTCCACGGTCATAAACTTCAACTGTGATGTGTCTTGTCTCTGCGAACTTACCGTCTGTAAGCTCTGAAACCTCTGCAGGCTCCTCTGTTGCAGTATCATCTGCAGGCTCAGCCACTGTAGTTGTGTCTGTAGCAGGTGTATCTGTTGCAGGTGCCTCAGTTGTCTGTTCTCCGCATGCAGCCATAGACATTACCATGGTAGATGCAAGAAGTACGGATAAAACTTTTTTCTTCATTTTTTACCTCCCTATAAATTTGCAAAAAATTGATATATGAATAACGGTCCGCGCCGTGTATTCCAAGGTTACTCTTTTACCGCTCCAAGTGTTACACCGTGTATGAAGTACTTCTGAAGGAACGGGTAGATGCAGAGGATCGGTATCGTAGAGAACATAACGATCGCCGCCTTAAGCGACTCTGACAATCCAGGAGTTGAGAAGCCTTCCTGTGTGGCAACCTCAACCGAATTGATGTTGTTAAGGATGTTGTACAAAAGCAACTGCAACGGATAGAAGTCCTTGTTCTTCATGTACATCAACGCATCCGAATAACCGTTCCATCTTCCTACGGCATAAAACAATGCCAATGTGGCCAAAACAGGCTTTGAAAGCGGAAGATATATACTTAACAATATCTTGAAAAATGATGCTCCGTCTATTTCAGCCGATTCTCTCAAAGAATCCGGTATTCCATAAAAGAAGCTTCTCATAATGATCATATTGTATACACTCAAACAGCTCGGTATTATAAGTACCAGCGGGCTGTCAAGCAGATTAAGATCCTTCATGAGCAGGTAGTTGGGTATCGTACCTGCATTAAAGAACATCGTGATCGTTATGATGATGTTGAATACGCCTCTGCCCTTAAGCTTCTCAAATATAAGCGGATATGCACAGAGCGTTGTCATCGTGAGTGATACAAACGTACATATAACAGTCAATAACGCAGTCCAGATAAATGCTCTTATATATTTGGGGTCACCCAGAACCGTAGAGTATGCACCGAAATTCAACCCCTTGGGTATGAGATATACCTCATGCTTTACCAAGAAATCCGTTCCTGAAAGAGATCTGGCGAGCAGATTGATCATAGGGATCAGGCATATGGCACTTATGAGAATACATATTATGACAAATACCATGTCCACTCTCTTGGTGGTTTTCGATTTTATGGTTCTTGAGATTTCTTCAGCCCCGTCTTTTTCTTTTGCTTTTCTCTTGTCTATCTTAACGTCTTTAGCCACTAATCTCGCCTCCTACCATATTCCGCGTTCGCCAAGTCGACGCGCAAGCCAGTTTGCGAACAGCAGGAAGAATACGCCTACAACAGACTGGAACAATCCTACCGCCGTTGTCAGTGAGAACTGCAAACCTTTGATACCGTGTTTATAAACAAATGTAGATATAACCTCTGCATACTTCATAACGAGGTTGTTTTGTAATGCAAAAGGTCTGTCAAAGCTTGAGCCAAGGATATTTCCGAGAGCCATAACCAGCAGGGTTACTATAGTGCCTCTGATGCCCGGCAAAGTAATATGCCACATCTTCTCGAATCTGTTGGCTCCGTCAACCGAAGCCGCTTCATAAAGCTCAGGTGATATACCCGCTATAGCCGCGAGATAAACGATCGAATTCCAACCGAAGCTTTGCCATACGCCAAGGAAGATATATGTTCCAACCCATTTTACCGGATCGTTCAGGAAAGGAACCGCTTCACCGCCAAGTCTCTCGATAAACATGTTTACCAAACCGTTGGTTGGTGTGAAAAGCTGTATAGCCAAACCATAAATTATAACCCATGAAAGGAAGTGAGGCATATAAGCAATGGTCTGAACAGTCTTTTTGAATCTCTTAAACGGCAATTCATTAAGAATAAGTGCAAATATGATCGGGATCGGGAATCCGATACACAAATCCAGCAAATTAAGCACTACTGTGTTTCTTAATGCATTCTTGAAGTCATTGTTGTTGAATGCCTGTATAAAATACTGCATTCCATGATTAGCCGCCCATGGCATCTCTCCGACTTTCTTTACAATACTGTACTTCTTGAAAGCTATAAGTATATACTTCATCGGTACATACTTAAAAACGAGAAGATAAACCATAGGAAGTAACAGCAGCAAATACAACTGCCAGTATCTCTTTATGTATATTTTCCAGTTTGTCTTCTGTTTCGGTGCTTTTACTTTACTTTTTGAAGCTTTTTCACCGGCGCTCATCTGACACCTCCGTTAATATCTGCTTTACTAGTATACAAGTATATTAGCATATCGCGTTTGCTTTGTCTAAACGTAAAAAACAACCAAATTGATATATACAATTTGGTTGTTTTGCACAAATAAGATTATTTAGTTTAACGTTTAATTGTTAATCTTTGAAATACTGCGGGTATGCCGCTCTTATCTCAGCCTCATCGATATGGTATCTTGAAAGATGTTTTTCAACTAACATCCTGCAGCTTTCCTTATCCTTCTTCTTTATAGATTCGAGCATCTGTCTGTGATCACCGACTATCTTTGTATCCTTGACAGTCTTCATAGAAAGAGTCCTTACTCTGTCAAAATGAAGCATTATGTTTGAACGCATGGCATGAAGTGTTTCCTTTTTCGCCGCAGAATATATCAGCTTATGGAATTCATCATCGAGAAGATATATCTTGTCTGCCGCCTGAGTCTGAAGATAAAACTCCTGCAGTGCCACATTCTCTTCAAGTCTGTCGATATCTGCCTGTGTAGCAAGATCACACGCTTCCTCAATGACTGCTATATCGAGCGTTTTCCTTAAAAACCTGGCCTCTTCAACAAATGTCGAATCAATGAGTGCCACATAGCTTCCCCTCTGGGGATAGATCTCTATGACAGCCGCCTTGCTCAGCTCCTGTATCGCTTCTCTTACAGGTGTTCTGCTCACACCCAAAAAACCTGCGATCTCGTTTTCACTGATACCGGTTCCCGGTTCAAGATCAAGAGAAACGATGTTTTCCCTGATGGCTCTTAATGCATAGTCTCTTGCTGTCTCTGTAGGTAGCTTTGCTATCTCTTTCATTTTAAGTTCCCCCGTTTTTGTCCTTGTATACTAGTGTCCCTAAATAACTTGTATACAAGTTTCTGTGAGTATTATAAATGCTGACAGGTCATTTGTAAAGCATCATATTAAACGTTTTTCTTTTTAGATATCACCTTGTTGTAAGCTTAAGAATTTGATAAAATTATTAAGTGACATATCTTTTGTTCATGAGGCATAGTACAGGAATGAGGAAACGTATCGGATTGATAATTGGCGAGACCGCCAACGAATACTGCATGACGCTGATTGACAGCATCTACAAGGAAGTCCTTGAACTGGATTACGATATTTTTGTCTTTGTCAACTATGGCATATATGATCACAACATAGTTCTTTACGGAGAAGGAGAATCTTCTGTATACAAGATCCCCGTCCCAGATTCTTTTGACGGCTTCATAATCGATGAAACGCTTTTTAATATAGATAAGATGGGTGAAACAGTGTATGACTATTTCACCAAGAACGTCAAGTGTCCCATCGTCTATCTCAAAAAGAGAACAGAACGCTTCTACGACATGCTCCTTGCCGACAGGCAGGCCATTAAGGATATCACCAATCATTTCATAAAAGATCACGGCTTTACAAACATCTGTCACATGACGGGCAGATGGGAGCTTCAGGATGCCCGCGACAGATTCCGCGGATATGAGGAAGCAATGTCCGAGGCCGGTCTTGATGTTACCGATGACATGATATTCTACGGAGATTACTGGTATAACAAAGGAGCTGAAGCGGTCGATTTCTTTACTCACGGCGGCAGTGATCTTCCGCAGGCGATAGTCTGTGCAAATGATTACATGGCTCTTGCAATATGCAAAGAGCTTACAAAAAGAGGTATACGCGTTCCCGAAGATGTCTGCGTCTCTGGCTATGACAATGAGGAGAGTGGACAGCACAGCGATATCCCGATAACGACATTTGACGGAAACATTCCGGAGTTTGGCCGCCTGGCTGTTTTGACACTGCATGCAGCGATAAACGGAGAGTGTCCTCCGAAGGAGACCTTTGTTCCGAGCAAGATGATCTTAAGAAACAGCTGCGGATGCCGTATATGTACCGTAAAGGATAAGGTACATTTTGACGTTCAGAGACTGAATCAGAAATATCAGGGACTGGATATGGTCGTTTATATGTACAACGGCTTCCAGATGTCTCTAGATATAGAGGATATCTTCTCAAACGCAGATGCATACTTCAAGCACAATGAAGCTTCTTATTCATATATCTGTCTTTGTGAAGATGCTCTCAATGCCACAAAGCGTTCAGTTGAACAGACCAACGAATATACCGACAAAATGATACTAAAGAGGATATTCTTCAGGGATGAGAACAACTGCTACGAATCACCCGATCTATCCTTCTCAAGAAGAGATCTTCTTCCCGTGCAGTTTTTTGATACCGAAAAGCCTCATGTATACTATGTTCATCCTATACATTCGCAGAACAAGTGCTATGGATATATGATGTCCGTATATCCTGAAAATTCTGGGCCAAATAACTATACTCAGGCTTATCTTTCGGCACTCGGAAACGCTCTTGATGAGTACAACGTACATAATGAATATATGAACATGGAAGAGATCAAATCCATGTATCTTACCGATTCGCTGACAGGGATATGCAACCGAAGAGGATTCGAGCAGAACATGAACATGATCCTGGACAGATCGAACAGACGCGAGATCTATCTAAGTGTTGCCAGCATAGATATGGACGGCCTTAAATACATAAATGATACCTTCGGACACGAAGCCGGAGATAATTGTCTTAAGGCTATGGGACGTGCTCTTGCATCAGTCATCACGTCCGACGAGGTCGCAGCAAGATACGGCGGTGACGAGTTTGCCGTCATCCTTGCATCAAAGAACCCCGACAGACATCTTACATTCGAAGCTGATCTTATAAAAGCAATAGAAAAAGAAAATGCCGGAATGGATGCGCCATATACGCTCCATGCCAGCATTGGTCTTGTTCACGTAGGTACAGGAAGCTATCCCACTCTTGCTCCTTATATCCAGCGTGCCGACAAGCTTATGTATGATAACAAGGCAAGATACAAGGAAAGCCTAAAGCAGAAAAACTGATGTCTATCTTTCCAGTATGTATCCGTCAAGCGATACATACTGGGCTTCTTTTGTTTCAAGATCATATGTCATGTTTAATCGGGTAATGAAGAAATCTCTTCTGTCATCGATCCTTATTTTTTCTCTTCCTGTAAGATCCAGATCACGTGAACCTTTTTCGCCATTTGCATCAATCCACTCAATGATCTTGCTTATATCAACTTTATATAACTGTCTTTCTTTATCTTTATTTACAGTCATTATCTCATATTCATATGTTGACAGTCCCGATCTGTTATCTGTTGAAGACGCAGATGTAAGTCTGCTGTATTCGGATATATCTATGGAAACATGGCTATTGCTGTAGTACGGATATATCCTGTCAGAATGCCAGTCGTTATAATCGCTGTATTCCTTGATCTCATCTATCTGAGCTTTTGAAAACCTTTTGTTAAGAGCGTTCTCTCCCTTGTAACCGACCCTGTCGATAGCTCTGTATGCACTCTTTATCGCAGATTTTTCCTTATCTGTGAGCTTCTTATTATCTATCATTTTTTCGATTCTTTTTGTCTGTGATCTTATTACCACATCATCATAGGATATCCCCGGCATGATGATCGCAAGAAAAGATATCGCCATGAGAGCAAACAGTATCCATGAAATGGCATGCTTCTTTCCTCTGTGATGGATCGCATACAGGATAAAGTATATGATCTCGGCTATGATCAGGACGACCGCACTGTATCTGGATGTCGTAAATCCGTAATCCTTTATTCTTATACCGATGCTCCAGCACTGAAGAATGATAAACGGGATAAACGCATACGGAATAAAAACGGCCACTTTTGAAAAGCCTTTTTGCTGCTTTTCTTCAGTCTGTCCTGTCTTGTCCAAAAGAGCATGCAGCATTGTCCAGACCGGCATGCCTATCGAGAATAAAAATGCCAGTATGTCAAATACTCTGTTTGAAGGAACCGTATCAGTCACAAATATCTTGACTATATAGATATAGATTATGGCAAGTGCTATCAAAAGCATCGGGAAAAGGACATACGTGATACAGAGTCTTGCAAATTTTCCGGCGCGTTCATTCTTTGATGATATTGCCTTTATGCACATCGGTGTATATATTCCGCCAGCAAGGAACAGCTCTAGCTGCCATACAAAATCATCTGTATCATAAATGAGCTCATTGAAAATAAATACGATTATACCTAGGCCTATCGCAAACAGACCGTATACCACGGAAGCCTTTATAAGTTCCAAGAAAGCTTTGGTACAGTAAACCTCAAAATCCTCTTCAAGTCTTTTAAACATGTGATATACGGCAAATCCTGTCATAACGACACCATACACAAACAATATCCTTGCACTTATCTCTCTGACAGTATCTGCTGATGTACCAAAGAGAATCTCATCCTCGTATGATAATATATATACAGATACAAATGATATGACTGATGATAAAGCATATCCTGCTATCCTTATCTTTAGTCTGTTCTTAAATACCTCCTCATACATGATCGCCTGGAAAGAAAAGATAAGGAAGAATCCTATGATGCGGACAACCTCTTCCTCATAGTCATCTGCGATCATATTGTCGCCCGCAAGTATCGCGCCTAAAAACGCTCCAGCTATGATCGCTATCATTGTTGCCGGATAATCCTTAAAAACTTCATATATATGTGCTCCGAGCCTTGACAGCGCCTTAAGTATGCGGTTTTGCTTTTTGTCTGTTTTAATCTCCTGTGTATCCATATCTCTCCCCTATTTATCAGCTTCGTCTTCTTTTTCTTCTTTTGAAGTACTGCCGTTAAGCCTTGCCATCTCGTCATCATATTCCTTTTTAAGACGAATGAAAGAATCTTTATCCCCGCCGGCATTGTCAGTATGAAAGACTTTTGCAAGCTGTTTATATCTCGCGGTCAGCTCTTCCTTGTCGCTGCAGCCGTTAAAATAGACTGATCTTAATTCTTCTCTTACATACTCAGGATCAAAGACAGTCTTTAACTTTGGATAGATCCGCAGCATATCATTGTATTCATAAAATGTCATCTTCTCAGCAGGTATCTTTTTAAGCTGCTTAAAACGCCTGTAGTCATTTCCACTTTCGAGAGTCTCGGTTATCATCTTCTTGTCTTTTGATGATACTGAATCGATAAGTCCGTCAAGATCCCGCATCATGTTCATATAATGCTCTCTGGCAAGAGTCAGCTCATTTGCAAGTCTTGAGTATCTTTCCTTTCGCTTTTCATCCTTTTTTCTGTCCATGACTATCCATAAAACCGAAAAAGCGACTGCCAGCAATATGCCTATTATCCATTTGAGCACTTTATGCATGTAAAGATAGTCTGCCCATATGCATCCGAATATCCACTCAAGAGTGATAAGAGTCGCTATCCCGACCAGTATGCCCGAAATAAAACCTGTCGTTGAATTTCCCATATCCCTTATCTTTGCAATGCTTCTCTTTCTTACAGACCATAGGGTATAGACTATCATACATATCAAAACTATGGTCACAGATATAGCTGAGAATAAGGATCCTGCCTTAAGCTTGAGGATCTTAAACGCACTCATGCCTACGATCGCGCAGCTTAGCATTATAAGACCGACATTTGTCTTGTGATATCTGGATAATAATCCGGTTACGATCTCAGCTACAAGAAGGCAGACTAAGACTATTACAAGCCACGGCCACTGCGGGTGAGAATTAACAAATACATCATTTGCAAAATACAGGGCTATCACTAAAGCAGCCGTTCCTATGTAAGCAGATGATCTGAATGTTGTGTACAGTTCGGCTATTATCACATATACCGCTATGACTACGACCATTGAAATGATCATAACGAGTGTGGGATTCATCTTTTTCCTCCTAAAAAACTAATAGTACTTTCAAAAGCTATTATATGCTATAATCTGCATATGCACAGACTAGACTTTCACGCTGATGACTACGGCATCTCGATCAATAATTCCAACAGAATAATCGAGCTTATTAGATCAGGCAGGGCTGACAGCATAAGCATTATCCCCAACATGGGCTGCTTTGATGAATGCATGACCCTTCTTAAGGATAACTGGGATGGCTTTGAAAAAAAACCTCTCATATCCATTCACCTAAACCTTATCGACGGTTACAAGCTTTCCTCCAAAAACTCTGATGAGATACAGAACAACACCTGGTTTGATCACTTTATAAGATCACTGATCCCCGGCTCAAAGAAAAAAGCTTTAAGGGAATACTTCATATCCGAGATCTCTTTGCAGATAAAGACTGTATACGATCAGATATGCACTCTGAAAGATAATGATAACAATCCTGTTGCCTTACGTATAGACAGCCACGTTCATACTCATTCGATCCCGCTTGTATTTGATTCACTGATAAAGGCTCTTAAAAATCTAGACCTTTTAGATAAAACGCAGTACATACGAAATCCCAGAGAGCCTTTTTTAATGTTCTTTACGACAAAAGGCGTAATTTCCCGCGTTCCTGTTATCAACATCATCAAAAACATCATTTTAAATGTTCTTGGCATACCGATCAAAAAGAAGCTTAACAGCCTCGGCATCTCATCAGGTATCATGTGGGGTCTTATGATGAGCGGAAATATGGATGTTGACCGTGTTAATGCACTGCTGCCAAAGATGAACAGTCTTGCTGCAAAAAAGGATCTTCACCTTGAGATACTCTGTCATCCCGGCATCGTACTTGAAGAAGAAAAAAGACCCGAGTACGGAAAGGATGACATGATCGCTTTCTTTTCAAAAAACCGTGATGTTGAATACGACATGCTAATGGGTCACATATCTGTCTAGATCATCACATCTTTCTTCTGTCTATTATATTTAGCAGTACTATGCCGATCACTGCTATCAGTGTTATGATCGCCCCTTCTGCCATTCCTTCAGGATGATAGCTCATCTGAATGATCACATCTTTATCAGACTCTTTTAGCGGAATGAACATAAATGCTTCATAGATGCATTCAGGCTCTATCTTTTCTCCGTTTACCTTTACCTTCCAGCCTTTTTCATAAGGAAATGTAGTCATGACACCGCTTGATGCCGTTCTATCGATGTTTTGCGGTACCTTTATCTCAAATCTTGATGAAGAGTGTCTGATCACTTCACAGTCTCTTATCTTTGCTTCTTCATAGCTATGCTTTAAAGCATCGATATCCTCGCTTACTATATATGCTGTTCCAAACTTTGCGTCTTTTGAGTCAGATCTTACATATATGTCGAATCGCTCACCCTTTTTGTGATAACCGAGATTTAATATCTTATACGAGCCGCTGTTGCCGTATCCCGAGATCAGTCTGTCCTCTTCATATACCGAAAGATTCTGAGAATAATCTTCTATATCATCGATATACAGATAAACATATCCGTCACACTCTGCCTTGCACATGTGACACATATATGGAAGATCATCCTTTGCAAATATCTGACTGTAGAATATATCATTTTTAAATATATGATTTTCTTTGCCGTTTATATCGTTATATATCTTCTCCTGCAGTCTGAAAGCACGAAGATCGTCATCTAGAGGCGATCTGTCTACAAGACATGCCGCACTGAGCGCATACGGATTCTTATATACACCGCCGCCAAGATCTGATATCTTTTCATAGCCGTCTCTGTAGCCGTCTGCCCCGACAAGGTATTTTATGGCAAGCAGTGAATCTGCCGTAAATGTATTGTCATTACCGAAATCCGTATACAATCCGTCATCATTGTATCCGAGCTTCTGTAGAAAATACCTGGTGTAAAGAAGTCCGGCAGAGCTGTAATGCGTTACACCGTTATAGTTATACATCATGTCGTCATTCTGTTCTCTGGCTGACATGTTCTCCATGTGATAGAAGCTCTTATCCTCTTTTGCTATCTCTATAGCTTTTTTTGTTGCACCTATGATATTTTCATACTCGCTCTGTCCAAGCATGTTTATGGAAGTCTGTATCTTATAGATATAGACGCTGTTTACGGTAAGTTCCAAAACCTGCACACATATCAGGATCATAAGAAGCGCTTTTGCAACGTTTTGCGTAATGTCTGTTCTGTGAAATCTTCCTTTGGTAGTCAGTATCACATATAAAAGCAGCATTATGGCTACTGATCCTATAAGAAGAGAGTTCATAACTATGAAGCGGGTATTTATGCAGTAATGGCGGCTTGTGAGCGAAAAGACAAACAATGCTATCGTTGCAGCTGATGCCAAGAACACCCTCTTTATATCTACGCCGTCCAATCTGTTAAAGCATCTGCAGGCACAGATAAGACAGATGAAAACATACAAATAGGCTTCTCTGTACGGATAGCCGGACGGCTCCATTCCCACATGCCAGATCAGATTTATCTTGTCAAATGCAAAGGAAAGAATAAAGACGGCAAGCATAAGTATCATGCAGATCTTTTCAGCGATCTTTATGTTGCTGTTCATGACATATAAAAGAACGAGAAAAATAATAAGCACTCCGGCATAGATTAGCGGTGTCCCGAATATGGCTTCTATCGGTTCATATGCCAAAAACCACATTTTTACAAGTATGCCGTTAAGTGTAAGATTGCCCTTTGTCGTTTCAAGGCCGAGAACAAAAATATCCTTCGGACTGCCTATGAGTTCAAGGGCTGTCGGCAAGATCAAAACTGCATCAAGACATCCTGCCCAGAATGAGCAGAGCGCAACTCTTATAAGCTTTCCGCTTAAACCTTTCGGATCACTTATGAGTCTGTATGTCATCCACATGATTATGAATATGCATACCATGAAAGCCATGTAGTAATTGCACCACAGCATCAGAGCCAGTGTTATGATATACCCCGTTTTTGCCTTCTTTTCTATCAGTCTGTCAAGCATTAAGATCACAACAGGCATCAGTGCAAAGACATCCAACCACATGGGGTTTACACTGTTGCTTATCATATATGCACAGTATGCGTAGCTTAATGCAAAGATCAGAGTTTTGAGATGAAGCCCATCATTTTTGAGATGATCTCTTTCTTTAATATAGCTATCAAGAAACAGATCGCAGCTTCCTGCAGACAGGGCAAGCTTTAATCCTATCATCAGCGTTATCGCCATAGTGATCTTTGTTTCATCAAAAAATCTAAGGATAACAAGAAAAGGACTTGAAAGATAGTATGTGAAAAAGCCTACCGCTGCGGAACCAAGTGCAATGGCAGGCGAATAGATGATATTGTTCTCTCCCGATAAAATCGTCTTGTAATATGAATAAAAATCCGCATACTGACGCTTCATGTCATATACAAGCCATGTGTTGTCTCCAAAGGGAGTGATATGACAGACAATTACAAATACCAAAAAGAGACAGCCTGCCAAAACAGCTGTCACAACGGCATGTATATATGTATTGTTCATCATATCGTGCAGTCTTTTGTTCATACATATAATCATACCACTTATGTCAACTCAATACCATGCATATATTTCAGATTTTGTCTTGAACTGAACGATATTTTTCTTTAAAATTATTACTATGAAAAAAAGAGTTGCATTGTTTGCAAACGGCTGGACAGCCGAAAACCTCGTAAATTTCATAAACGGGCTTGTAAATGATCTGAAAAAGGAATCAGTTGATATTTATTTATTCACCTGTTACAGTTCATACGGCATGGATCCGACGGAGCGTAAAGCAGAATCCATGATCTATGCCCTTCCGAAGCTTGATTCATTCGATGCCGCTGTCATATTCGGTCCGGGATTAAATTTTGCAAATGATATCGAAATGATATTTTCTTCGATCGATGAAGCAAAAATACCGGCCATCAGCATCGGTCTGCCACGCGACTCATTTACCTGCATAAGCGTGGATAACCATCCGGGAATGTATGATCTGTGCAAGCATATGATCGAGGTTCACGAAGCAAGGGATTTTGCATATATCGCCGGTTCATCCGAAAATGCGGATTCAAATCAGCGCCTTTCTATACTTCGCGAATGCATGAGTGATCACGGTCTTGATCCTGACAGCATAGATATCCATTACACTAACTGGGAAGTCGGTACCTGCAAAGCCGAGATAGACAAGATAATAGATTCAGGACACTTGCCCGATGCCATAGTATGTGCCAACGATCAGCTTGCGATGCATTCGATCGTGACACTTAAGGAAGGCGGCATAACCGTTCCTGATCAGGTTCTCGTTTCCGGATTTGACAATATTGCTGAGGGAGAGAATTTCTATCCTGCAATCACTACCGTGGATCAGTGCTACGAAAAAGTAGGAAAACAGGCTGCTTTAAGACTTTCAGCCATTCTTAATGGAGATAAAAGCATACATACGGATCTTACTGACAGTTCCTTTGTTCCAAAGGAAAGCTGCGGCTGCAATGATTTTGACGGTGATATGGCAAGACGCCACTATGCATACCTGCGTCCGTATTCGATCCAGAAAAACTACGGCATAACGGGCAGACTGTTCTCTCTTGAACAGGCGATCTTAAAATCCCAGAGCTACGATGAGCTGTCAAACAACCTTAAACATATATTCAACAACAGCAACGGTTCTGAGGGCGACACATTTTACATCATGCTCGATCCCGCATTTGAAGATATCGGGAGTGACATACCCCTGCCTGCATATAGATTCGGCGATGAATTCAACGTGACAGTCGGAAAATTCAAATCTGTGCCGACAAAGGCCAGTAAAGTGTCTCGAAAAGATATCATACCTGAAAGCGATATCATCTCCGAAAACTGTCTCTATACCATGGTCCCTCTGTACTATGAGGCTTTCCTTTGCGGTTATATCATCTTCGGAGATGCTTTGGCTTCCATATCAGCTATGGATCTGTATCTTTTCAACAACAGGGTAAACCGTATCCTCATTTTCCTTAAAAGAAACGTCCAGCTAAAGGAATTGAACATCAAGCTTTCGGAACTCATGGACCAGGATGCTCTGACCAGAGTCAAGAACCGTACGGCATATGAAAAATATCTGAAGAATCTTGAAGCAGACTTTATCGAAGGCGAGAACAAGCCTTTTGCGGTTATTTATTTTGATATAAACAATCTCAAGATGATAAATGACATGTACGGACATGAGAAGGGCGATACCTACATAAAGAATTCCTGCAGGCTGATATGCAATACGTTCAAGCACAGTCCGGTATTCAGGATCGGCGGCGATGAGTTTGTTTCGATCGCTCAAAACGATGACTATGAAAAAAGGCATGAACTGCTTTCGGGAATGCGGGAGCATATGAAAGTCCTAAAGGAGAAAGGCGACTCCGTTCCTCTCACCGAGCGTATCTCGATAGCTTCCGGAATGGCCGAATACGACAGAACTCTTGACGAAAACTTTTCTTCGATATTCAAGAGAGCCGATGAGCTCATGTATGAGAATAAGTATAATATGAAAAACCCGGGTTGATCCCGGGTTTTTTGACTTAATTAACTATCTTCTGATAAAGAGATGGACGTCTGTCCCTGAAAAGCCCCCATGAGAGTCTGTCCTCATCAAGCTTATCAAGATCAAAATCCGAATAAATTATCTCTTCCTTATCTGTGCTTGCATCAGCGATTATCTTACCTGTGTTATCTGTTATGAACGAACTGCCGTAAAACTTTAACGATGATTCCTGACCGCCGTTTTCCTTGCATGGCATGACAGATTCAGTCCCGATACGGTTAGCAGCAATGACAGGCATCAGATTGGCGGCTGCATGTCCCTGCATGACTCTTCTCCAGTGTTCACTCGAATCCACATCAAGTATCGGTTCGCTTCCTATCGCTGTAGGATAGAGAAGCATCTCAGCTCCCATAAGAGCCATACTCCTTGCTGTTTCAGGGAACCACTGATCCCAGCAGATGCCTACTCCGATCATCCCGTATTTTGTATCCCAGACCTTAAATCCTGTATTTCCGGGTGTAAAGTAAAACTTCTCCTGATAGAAATGATCATCCGGAATATGGGTCTTTCTGTATTTTCCAAGAATGCTCCCATCGCCGTCTATCATCACGACCGTATTATAAAGGCTGTTGCCGTCTCTCTCATATATGCTTAATGGAAGTACGACATTATGCTTTTTAGCAACAGGTCTAAGAGCCTTAACGGCATCATTCTTATCGATGCTCTTTGCAAACTCATAGTACTCATATCTTCTCTCCTGACAGAAATACTGTCTTTCAAACAGCTCAGGAAGAAGAATGATGTTTGCGCCGCGCTCAGCAGCTTCTTCTATAAGTTTCTCAGCCTTTTTTATATTTTCATCTACAACTGCTTGGCAGCTCATCTGAACTGCTGCGACCTTAACGTTTCTCATCTTTTCTCCAGGGTATCTGTTGCGTTATGCAGTGAATGTTTCCACCGCCTTTTAATATATCCATGGCATATATCCCTACTGCTTTTCTGTTAGGAAAACACTCCGACAGGATCTGGATCGCCGCTTTATCGTTGACATCGCCAAACTGCGGGATAAGCACATGATCATTGGATATGTAGAAATTCACATAGCTTGCCGCAAGTCTCTCTCCAACTTCTCTTTCATCCTCGCCTTCTTCGAACACAAAGTTTAAAAGATCTTCTTTTTGTATGCATATAGGCTTTGAAGGTATGGGCAGCTTGTGTATCTTAAGCTTGCGGCCTTTTGCATCCTTTTGGCTGCTTAATATATCAAGTGCGAGCCTGCTTCTTTCATACTGAGGATCATCACTATCATCAGTCCATGCAAGGATCACCTCTCCCGGTTTATTAAAACAGCAGAAGTTGTCTACATGACCGTTTGTCTCATCGTTATATATTCCATAAGGCAGCCATATGATCTTAGTGACTCCCAGATACTTCTTTAGCTCGTTTTCTATGTCATTTTCTGACATGCTCGGATTTCTTCCCGGACTGAGCAGACACTCCTTAGTGGTTATCAGCGTTCCTTCTCCGTCGACATGAAAAGATCCTCCCTCAAGTACAAAGTGCGAGGCATCGTAAATATCTGCATCAACCGTATCAGCTATCACTTTTGCAAGTTTCTGATCCCTGTCCCAGCTTGCATACAGTCCGTCATATGTTCCGCCCCATGCATTGAACTGCCAGTCTATCGCTCTAAGCTGTCTTTTATCATTTACAACAAATGTTGCACCGCTGTCTCTAGCCCATGCATCATCGCTCTCAGCCTTGATAAGATGTATCCTTTCAGAGTCTTTTAGCATCATTTTTGCTGACTCAAACTCATTCTGGCCTACTGCCATAAAAACATCTTCAGACTCTGCTATAGTCTGGGCAACCTGAGCAAAGGCTCTTTGCGCAGGTTGGGCATTTCTTCCCCACGAACCCGGACGGGTCGGCCATATCATAAAGCAGCCAAGATGTCTGTCATATTCTCCCGGCATATAAAAACTCTCATCTGACGGATAGCCCTTAAGTATACTCATGATCAGCTTAACCTGTTCTTAAAATCCTCGTATCCGAATTCCTTTATTATCCTGCATTCACCGGTTGCATCCATAGCGGCTATCGAAGGAAGCGGAATCCCGTTGAAAGTGTTGTTCTTTACCATGGAATAAATGGCCATATCCTCAAATATGAGTCTGTCACCTATATGTATCTCATGATCAAATGAATAATCGCCTATCACATCTCCCGCAAGACATGTATTGCACGAAAGTCTGTAGTCATACTTCTTTTCACCCGGCTGTGCGCTGTCTTTTAACGGAGGTGTATACGGCATCTCAAGCACGTCCGGCATATGACAGGCCGCAGACGTATCAAGTATCAGTATATCCTTATCATTATTTACAATGTCCAAAACAGTCGTGACATTATAACCGGCATTCAGAGCAACAGCCTCACCCGGTTCAAGATATATCTCAAGATCATACTTATCGCGCATGTGCTTAATCAGTCTTATAAGTCGATCGATATCATAGCCTTCTCTTGTTATGTGATGACCGCCACCCATATTGAGCCATTTTACCTTATAAAGATGATCTCCAAACTTTTCTTCAACTGCCTTTAGAGTTATCTCAAGATCATCCGAGTCCTGTTCGCACAGTGTATGAAAATGAAGTCCGTCGATAAGACTCATGATCTCATCATCAATATCGCATGCCTTTATTCCCATGCGTGAATTTTTCGCACAGGGATCATATATCTCATGGTCCTTTTGTGTTGAACACTCGGGATTTATCCTCACGCCAAGGCTTGGGCGTTTTCCACTCTTTTCTCTGACCAGATCGGCTACAGGTGCATATTTTAAAAGCTGAGCCTTTGAATTGAATATGATATGATCACAGATCCTGCACAGCTCTTCCATGTCCTGTTCTCTGTAGGCCGGTGAATAGACATGGTTTTCCTTATGCATCTTTTCATATCCGAGTCTTGCTTCAAAAAGACCGCTTGCAGTTGTTCCGCTTATATATCTGCCTATCAGATCATACTCGCAAAATGCAGAGAAGCATTTCTGAGCAAGCAAGATCTTTGCGCCGGTCTTATCCTGCACATATCTTAGTATCTTTAAATTGTCTTCAAGCTTTCCCTCATCTATCACATAGCAGGGAGTGGGCAGTTCGTTTATCTTCATTGTATCAGTCTACAAGTACCGGGTTTTCGACAACCTTCCACGGAAGTCCCCACTTGTTAAGAGCTTCCATATACGGATCGGGATCAAACTCCTCAACTGTATATACACCCGGTCTGTTCCACAGTCCGGTAACGACCATCATGGTTCCGATCATCGCAGGAACACCCGTTGTATAAGAGATAGCCTGTGACTCGACCTCCCTGTAGCACTCCTGATGATCGCATACATTATAGATATATATGCTCTTTTGCTTTCCGTCCTTTATACCTGTATAGATACATCCGATGTTTGTCTTTCCGACAGTTCTCGGTCCCAAAGAAGCCGGGTCGGGAAGCAGTGCCTTTAAAAACTGGATCGGAACGATCTTGTGGCCCTCGAATTCTATGGGAGTCGTTGACAGCATCCCGACATTCTCAAGGCACTTCATATGAGTCAGATAGCTCTGTCCGAATGTCATGAAGAAACGTATCCTCTTAACGCCCGGTATGTTCTTTGCAAGAGACTCTATCTCCTCGTGATGGAGAAGGTACATATCCTTCATACCAACTCCCTCGAAATCATATTCTCTCTTTATGGACATGGCAGGTATCTCGACCCAGTGTCCGTCCTCCCAGTAAGAGCCCGGTGCAGAGACCTCTCTTAAATTGATCTCGGGATTAAAGTTTGTAGCAAAAGGATAGCCGTGATCTCCGCCGTTGCAGTCCAGAATATCTATCGTATGTATCTCATCAAAGTAATGCTTTAAGGCATAGGCGGTAAATACTGAAGTAACACCAGGATCGAATCCTGTTCCGAGTATGCCTGTTATGCCTGCCTCCTTAAAGCGGTCCATGTATGCCCACTGCCATGAATAATCAAAGTATGCACTGAATCCCAGCTCCTTGCATCTTTTTTCATAGACTGCTCTCCACTTTGGATCGTTGGTATCCTCAGCTTCATAGTTGGCTGTGTCGATATAGGGTACCTTGCATGCCACACATGCATCCATTATCGTAAGGTCCTGGTAAGGAAGAGCCAGATTTAACACAGCATCAGGCTTGTAGTCATTGATAAGCGCTATGACTTCATCCACGTTATCGGCATTGACTTTTGCCGTTGATATCTTTGTCCTAGTCTTTGAAGAAAGCTTTTCTTTTAATGCATCGCATTTTGAAACAGTCCTGCTTGCGATCATTATCTCATCAAATACCTCGCTGTTTTGACAGCATTTGTGAATAGCGACAGATGCGACACCGCCGCAGCCTATAATAAGTACTCTAGCCATTATTTATCCTCCTCCTCTTCAAGAAGATCTTCAACGTATTTGGGAAGCATGAATGCACCTCTGTGCAGATTTACCGTGTAATACCATGTCTCTATGTGTCTGTCCTTCCAGCGCTTAGCATCCAGATCATCAAGCGGATGATACTTCTTTGACGCAAATCCAAAAAGCCAGTAACCGGCAGGGCACGTAGCGATATGCGCCTGGTAGACTCTGCTTACAGGGAAGCTCTTAACTACCTTTCTGTGCATGCTCCTGCAGGCTTCCTCATCCTCATCAAAGAACGGGCTTCCGTGCTGATATACCATGATCCCGTCATCCTTTAATGCCTTGTAGCAGCTTCCATAGAACTCCTTTGTAAAGAGTCCCTCCTCATGACCGAAAGGATCAGTCGAATCATTGACGATTATGTCATATTCATTCTGAACGTTTCTTAGAAAATGCAGACCTTCCATGTAATAGATATGTACTCTGGGATCACTTAATCCCGCTGTCTGCTCCGGGAAATATTCCTTGCAGACTTCAACCATCATCTCGTCAGGCTCGACAAGATCGATGCACTCTATCTCCGGATATTTTGAAAAGCAGGTGGCGACTCCTCCGTCTCCCCCCCCGAATATCAGAACCTTTTTGACATTGGGATGGACTGCCATCGGCACGTGAGTCACCATCTCATCATATATGAATTCATCAGCTTCAGAAAAGACTATCTCCCCGTCAGAGATCAGCACCTTTCCAAACTCAGGCGTATCCATGACATCAAATCTCTGATAGTCGCTCTGAGCGGAATACAGCTCCTTGTTTGTTCTTATCGAAAGCTTAACATTATTTGTATGACACTCCGAAAACCACAATTCCATTTTGATCTTCCCCTTGTTCTTATCTGATCATTCCGTCCAAAACATTCAGATACTCTGCCTCAAGATCCTCAGTTCCCTGAAGCGAGCATCCCTTCTCCTTGGCATACAGAATGTAATCAACTATATCCTCCGTTATACGCTCTCCGGGAGCAAGTATCGGTATTCCCGGCGGATAGCACATGATGAATTCGGCACATATCGAACCGATGGATTCCTTAATCGGAACGGATTTCTTTTCACTGTAGAATGCCGTCTGCGGCGATACCACTACTTCAGGCTGGATGTAATCCCCGGAGATAGACGGAAGCTGTTCTCTTTCATACAGCCTCTTTATATCGGCAAGTGCATTGACTAATCGCTCGATATCACGCATCCTGTCGCCTATAGATATATATGCCAGGATATTTCCGATATCTCCGAATTCTATCTGTATATCATATTCATCTCTTAAAAGATCGTATACCTCTATTCCGGTAAGACCTATCTCCTGTGTATATACTGAAAGCTTTGTGACATCGTATCCGCATACACTCGTACCGTTTATGAGTTCAGTCCCGTATGCATAGTAGCCACCGATGGCATTTATCTCGCTTCTTGCGTATTCCGCCATCTTTATGACCTTGTCAAACGACTCCTTGCCTCTTAATGCCAGATTTCTTCTTGATATATCCAGACTTGAGAGCAGAAGATATGAAGCACTTGTTGTCTGTGTGAGATTCACAATCTGTCTTACATAGTCTGCATTTACACCGTTGTTTGTAAGAAGCAGAGAACTCTGAGTCAGGCTTCCTCCCGATTTATGCATGGAGATCGCCGCCATATCGGCTCCTGCGCTCATCGCATCTATCGGAAGTCCTTCACCGAAATACAGGTGTGTTCCGTGAGCCTCGTCGACAAGCATTTTCATGTTGTATTCATGGGCAAGCTCTGTAAGCTTTTTTAAATCTGAACATATACCGTAATAAGTCGGATTGTTTATAAGCACAGCTTTTGCATGGGGATGCTTCTTTAAAGTCTCCTCCATGGCTTCTGATTCTATTCCCAGAGCTATACCTATCCTCGGTTCTGTCTTAGGCTCGACATAAACAGGTATCGCGCCGCATAAAACAAGAGCATTGATAGCGCTCTTGTGCACGTTTCTCGGAAGAATGATCTCCTCTCCGGGTTTGCAGCAGGACAGTATCATGCTCTGTACAGCAGATGTCGTACCGCCGACCATTAAAAATGCGTGTTCCGCGCCGAATGCATCCGCAGTCAGATCCTCGGCCTCCCTTATAACGCTTACGGGATGGCATAGATTATCGAGCGGCTTCATCGAATTGACGTCAAGTCCGACACATTTCTCCCCCAGAAGTTCTACCAGTTCCGGATTGCCTCTGCCTCTCTTATGGCCAGGGACATCAAACGGCACAACTCTTTTCTTTTTAAATCTCTCGAGCGCCTCGTATATCGGTGCTCTTTTCTGTCTCGAAATATCCATAACAAATAATTACCATAATAAATAGGTAGTGTCAACGTAAATCCAAAGCCAACAATTTCTTTACTTTTAAGCGTTTTCATAGTATACTTTCTATTTGGTAAAAATCGCTTATACTATAAGCTTATTAATGATAAAAGGAAAAAGAAAGGATAAACTTATCATGAGTGAACAAAACGCAAAATCCGGCGCAAAGCGTGAAAACAAATGGATATGTGCCGCTATACCCGCACTTTTACTCCACTGCAGTATAGGTACAGTTTACTGCTGGGGAACTTTCTCCAAGGAGATCGGTACATATATCTATGGAGCTGAAAACTACCAGGCACATTCAAGTGCAGTTCAGTGGGCATTCTCACTGGCGATCTTCTTCCTTGGAATGTCAGCTGCTTTCCTCGGAGACGTAGTTGAAAAAGATATTCATCGTTCTTCCCTTATCGCAACGATCTGCTTTACGGTCGGCATGCTGGGAACCGGAGCAGCCATACTGTTAAAGTCGCTTCCGCTCGTATTCTTGTTTTACGGATGCATCATGGGTATAGGCCTCGGTACAGGTTACCTGAGTCCTGTCAAAACGCTTATGCTGTGGTTCAGGGATCGTAAAGGTCTTGCTACAGGTCTTGCAGTTGCGGGATTCGGTCTTGCAAAAGCCATAGCAACACCTGTAATGCAGTTCTTTCTTACTAAGTTTGACAACAACCCTGCTTATATGTTCTTTATCATGGGTTGCATATACTGTGTAATGATGTTCATCGGACACCTGCTTCTTAAGAAGCCTTCAGACTGGGTGGAAGCTCACAGCGAAAACGGCGGTATCAAGGAATTCTTTGCTACTCTGGGCAAGAACTTCAAGATGTCATTTTCAAGCAAGACATTCATCGGAATATGGTTAATGTTCTATATCAACATCACCTGCGGTCTTGCACTCATATCTCAGGAAAAGGCAATATTCAACTCGATCGGATTAAGCCTTGCTGTTGCAGCAACACTCGGTTCGGTAACAGCTATCGCAAATGCTCTCGGAAGACTTGGCTTTTCTGCATGGGCTGATATGTTTAAAGACAGAAACACGATATACAAGATAATCTTCTTGCTCTCGATCCTGTTCACAGGTGCAGTTGTTCTTACACACGGTATCGACAATAAGATCGTTATCCTCTGTGTTGCTCTTCTTATAATGGTAAACGCAGGATACGGCGGCGGATTCTCAAATGTTCCCACACTGTTATCCGATCACTTTGGAATGAAGAGCATTTCAGCTGTTCACGGCATGTGCCTTTCAGCATGGGCTATGGCAGGTCTTACAGGAAACCAGATGGCGACATACATTGTTAAGCATGTAGGAGAATTCAAGGATGTAACACTTCCTGACGGAACAGTAGCTTCTGTCAACACACTCGGTTATCAGACAGTGCTTTATGTTACACTTGCTCTTTACGTTATTGCTTGCATCATCTGCTTCACGATGATCCCCAAGAAGAAAGAAAAGGCTGAATAATATAAACATGTATCAAGTAGGAGGCGGTGACTAACCGCCGTCCTCTCACAGCACCGTACGTACCGTTCGGTATACGGCGCTTTCAATAGTTGACGTGCACAGACTGATAGGCTGTGGCTAAATCGTAAAAGCCACTGT